>Ga0163151_10003647_pt1 | contig 21831 bp, 2 predicted proteins | sample OliLakLV19MP5IB2_FD_145596 | JGI IMG/M metagenome (GOLD analysis project Ga0163151, IMG submission 145596) | Freshwater microbial mat bacterial communities from Lake Vanda, McMurdo Dry Valleys, Antarctica - Oligotrophic Lake LV.19.MP5.IB-2 | ecosystem: Environmental > Aquatic > Freshwater > Lake... | reverse complement strand
GAGCCGAACGTGAACCCCATCGTGCGCGACGGCGCTCCCGCCGCGCCCATGCCGATGAGCACGCGCCCGATCCTCTGGACGCGCGTTCCCCACACCAGAAACTTCGACAGGTCCCGGCCGTCGCGCGGCGTGACCGCCGCCTTGAAAATGTCCGCGCCCGCGCGGCGCGCCCGGGCGCACCAGCGGTCGAGCTTCGCGGGCGATGACGGCGTTTTGAAATCATGAAAGGAATGGATGACGCCCACGCCGAGCCGGCGGGCCACGGAAGTGACGCGGCGGGCAAAACGGGCGCGGCGCGCCTCGACGTCGACCATCGCCACGGTGGGCAGCAGCGGTACCAGGAGGGCTTCGCGGCGAGCGTCGTCCATGTGTCCGCGTCGTCCAGCGGCCCCGGACTTGTCGGGGTCGGTCTCGGTATGCGACCGGAGCGTGAGAAGAATGGGTTTGCGCGACGCTTTCTTCACGCGCTGGATCAACTCGGCGGAGAATCGGAGGCCGTCCGGTCCATGGGCCTTGCGAAAGCTATCGAGGCGGACCTCGACAAGATCAACGAGTGGGGAAGCGGCGCGGCGAAGCTGGCCCGGCACGTCTCGGGAGCCGGTCAGAACGCCCACGACGAGCGGTCGGTGGCGCAGCAGGGAGGAGCGGGTGTGGAGGAAGGGCATCGGCGTGGAGTTTACCACGCTTCGCCCCGTCGGTGAGCGGCGGTTTTATGCCTGGCTCAAAACCAGCTCGCGGAAGGTGATGGCGCGCTCGATGTCGCTGAGCGACGCGCGGACGGCGAAGGCGCCGTTGACGAGCGCCGTCACGATGACGAGCTCGACGAGGTCGCGGTAGCGGTCCTGGCGGCCGAGCTCGAGGAGCGGGGCCACGAGGAAATCGGGCAGGCCCGCGTCGCGGTGCACGAGAAGCTTGATGCGCGCTGAATGGGCCAGCGCGGGCTTGAGGAGCAGGTTCTCGACGGCCCCGGCCGTGTCCAGGTCGGCCTGGCGGAGGAAGCGAACCGCGCGACCCGGGAAGGCGCGTCCAAGACCGCGCGCGTCGGTGGCATCGTGGGAAATGATGACGGTGAGCGGGCGCCCCTGCGCCACGTCGAGCGCGCGCCGGGTCTCGGAAAGAAGGGTGATCTCGTCGCGGCCGGAGGCGACGATGACGACGTGGTCGCGGCGATTAATGATCTGCGCGGAAGCGCCGTCGCCGGTGGTCTCGGTGATGAAACCGCCGACCGTTCCGGCGGTGAAGCCGCGCGAACCGTCGCGCGCCTGGGTGAGGGCGTACTGCCACAAAACGAAAGCGGAGGGGTCGGTCGTCAACTGATAGGCCACGCGATTGTCGTCGCGGCGGGCGAGCTCGGTTTCCCGGCCGAAGGCGTCGAGGTTCAGCCGCTCCAAGTCCGTCAGGGCGGCCAGGGCCGCCGCGAGGCGGGCGTCGTCGCCGTGGCGGCGCGCGTCGGTGAGCTCGCGGAGCAGCGCGGCGGTGCGCGCGGCCTGGGCCCGGTCGTCGGCGTTGAGAGCGGCCATCGCGCGTTCGGCGCGTTCGTTGGTGCGCGCGTGCGGCACCACCGCGGCGACGATGCCGGCGATGAAAAGGAGGGTCGCCGGAATGGCCGGCATCAGCAGCGCCGCGGCCAGCAGCGGAACGCCGGCGAGGCTCAGGTAAGCGGTGCGCGTGGCGCGGGCAACGGCGGTGGGGTCGAAACTCGGGGATTCTCCCCGCGCCACGGTGGCGCCAAAGCGGCGGTGCGCCCAGCGGATCGCGGCGGCGCCGGCGGCGAGGCCGGCGGCGGTCAGGGCGGTCCAGGCGCCCAGCGACGAGAAAGCGGCGTCGGGTAAGAGGAGCGCGAGACCGAGGGCGGCGCCCATGGCGGCCAGCGCGATCGCGGCGGTGGCCGCGCCCTCGATGACACCGATGGTCTTGAGAGACAAGCCGGTCTTCGCGAACGCGCCGATGGCGCCGGCGGCGTCGCCATTGAGCTCCTGGGTCCGTTCGACGGCCATGGACCAGGACCGGGCCAGGGCGCCCAGCAGGAGGGAGAGGCTCACGGAGAACCACGCGGGTATCGCGTCATTGGCCAAAGACGACCAGAGGTAAGCGGAGAGCACCATCAACGGCACGATGAGGCCAAGGCCTGACACGAGCGGCGTGATGATGCGCGGGGCGCGAACCCTCCCCAGCGAACCGACGCTCTGCGAGAAAAGGAGAACGTAGGTCATGACCGCCGCCAATCCCGCCGCGATCAGGTGTCCCACCACGCCAAACGACGAGAAGATGATCTCCCCCCACGCCGCTCCGTCGGAAGTCAGGTGGACGAAAGAGAGCAGGGTTCCCACGGCGACCATGCCGAGTAGGGCGCGCGTCAGCGACGTGGGCGAGGAACGCGCCACTTTCTCCGAGGGAGAGGTGGCCGCGGTGCCGAAAAGGTTGGCGTTCTCGAGCGTCATGGTCAGGCGTTCATGCGCCGCGGCGATCTCCTTGGGAATGAACACCGGAACCGTGAACGGTTCAGGCGTCTTGTTGGGATAGTTTCGGAGCCGGTCGATCTGGCTGCGGGCCTCGTCGGACAGTTCGGCCAGCTCGTCGTCGGAGAGCCTGTTCAGGTCCGGGCGCGTGGCGGAAAAGCTGTAGAGGCGATCGAGCGGGCGAAGGTACTGCTGAAGCAGGGAAACGCGCAGGCGAAGCTGGAACACGCCCGCCGACATGATCATGATGTTGCGCGCGGGCAGTTCGCGATCGTTGAGGATGCGCGTGACGTTGCGGATGTTGGCGCCGGTGTCGGTCGATTCCGTGTCCAAGTGGATGGCGCGCGGGAGCGAGCTCGAATAGCCGAACATGAGATCGTCGATCAGAAGAACGAACTGAATGAGCCAGTCGCTGTAGCGGCCGCGACCGAACGCGCCCGCCAGCTTCGTCTCGATCGAACCGCGACGGATGCCGCGAACTTCCATCACAAAGCTGTCGCGGAAAAGCTCCGCCTCGGAAGACCAGTACGGAAACCGGACTTTCGTCCGCGGGCCCATGCCGCCCGCGAAAATCACCACCATCTCCGGGTTCATCTCGCGAAGCGACCAGTAAAGCCGCGCCGCGCGCGCGGGCACGTCGAGATAGTGGGAACCGAAAACAACGAGCGCATCCACTCTCATCCCGCGGATCGAACCTTCCAGCGGCCGGACCACGCCTTCAGGCAGCAGCGGGATCTTCCGCTCTCGAAGGGCCTCGACGTCCGGTCCGATGTCGGTGACGGTGCGTTCGCTGAGATAGCGCATGATCGGGTCCGTGTTCTCGATGATGGCCTGGCGGACCGCCGGACGGAGATGGACGTTCCTCTCGACGCGGCTGCCGCGGTGGCGGCTGTACCATTCGAGCAGGCGCACGTTGAAGCTGCGGTGCGCCAGCGCGCCGGCGGCGACGCCGATGACGATCAGGGGAATCACGGCCATCGAGCCGAAGCTGGCCGCGGAAACCCAGGCGATGGCGCCGAAAACGATGAGGGGCAGGCCGATCAGGCTCGACATGGCGACGACGGTTCCGCGCAGCGCCAGCGCGGCGCTCCACACCGGGCGCCGCTGCGGGCCCGGCTGCATAATGCCGAACACCAGGTGGGCGAAGAGAACCACGGGGAAAACGATTCCGGCCACGAGCATCGAAACGCGCGCGGTGATCTGCGTCATTCCCAGAACGCTCTGCGATCCCAGCGCGGGCGAGAGCGACGGATGCTGAAGCATGAGCGCCAGCGTCGCCAGGGCGATCACGGAGATGCCGACCGCCTCGAGCAGGCTGGCGTTGCCGAGCCGGACGTTCGGGAAATGCTTCCAGATGCCGAGGAGCCCGAGCGGCACGCCGGTGTTGGCGGAGGCGAAGGGCGCGGACTCGGCGGCGGCGTTAAGGCGGTCCAGGGAGCGCTCGGCCAGGCCGATGGCCATGCGCGTGAAGCGAAGCTTATCCTGATCGGTGGCCGCCAGCCGCGCGCGCTCACCCAGGTCATCGAGAAGAACCGAAACGCCCAGGTCCCCCACCGCGTGGAAAGCGGCGCTCAGGTGCACGATCACGTCTCCGCGGCCCCCGATGTGCGAGGCATGGTTGAAAAGGCTCCACTCGCCGGCGGTGCCGATGGCGCGGATGTGGCGGTAACCGTCGATGAAGCCCTGCACGCCCGCCTCGCCCTGGTGCAGGGTGCGCTCGCTCACGCCCTTCTCCTTGTACTTCCAGGCGAAGGCCTCGGCCGAGCCGAGCTGGACGAGCGCGCGCTGCGCGTTCGGCGCGGAGAATATTTTGCCGCTAAAATAGGTGTCGGCCATCTGGCGGCCGTCGGCGTAGTCACGGTCTTCCGACGCCTTCGCGCGAATGGTGGCGTCGAGAAGCTGAAGCATGTCCTGCGCAGTGCGAACCACGTCCACGCGCGGCGCGGCGAGCAGAGCGTTGCGCACCATGTTGGCGTACACGGGCGGGTTGGCCCGCGCGGTGGCGAACATGGAGAAAGCGTCCATGAGGCCTTCGGGCGTTGGCGACATCGGCTTCGACGGGTCCGGGTTAACGCGCATGTAGGGCACTTCGAAGCCGTTGGCATTGCGGGCGTCGCGCTGGGCGAACACCACCGACTCCGGCACCGCGCCGTCGTGCGAGGCGATGATGAGGTCGCCGTTCATCTGGGCCTTCTGGAAGCCGGTGGCCGAGGCCTCGTAGCCGTCGTCGGCGAGCATCACCGAGAAGTCGGCGCCGCGGAACAGGTGCGGGGCGTCGAGGATGTTGTAGTTCTCGAAGAAAATGACGCGGTCTTTGAGTCGCGGGTCACGCTGCATGACGGCCTGGATGCGGGCGAACTGGTCGAGGCCGAACGGGTCGTCCTGATGGATGCGCCCGCCGAGCACGAAAATAATGCTGCTCGCCAGGAAGCGCTCGCGCATGGCGTCGTTCTCTACGAGGCTCGCGAACACGTCCATCCTCTTGTAGCCCACCAGGCGGCGCGTCCAGATGCCCACGGAATTGCCTTCGGCGATCATGCGGTCGGCCCAACCCTCGGGCATGTGCTCGCGCTCGCCGAGGTAGCGGAGGAGCTCGTGGCGCCGGCGCGTCTTCACTTTGGCGATTTCGTCGTCGGACATGCGCACGGCGCGGGCCGCGTCGCGGAATTCGTCGGTCGGCCAGTAGGACGCGCTCACGCCGTTGGTCACGGACTGGATCTTGGAGGCGAACTGCTGGAGGGGCGCCATGGCGCGCATCACGTCGCCGTGCTTCCTGGCCACGCCGTAGACGGCGTCAGCGGCGTTGATGATCATCGCCGTTCCCACCACCTTGTCGCCCACTTTCAGGTCCTGGTTCTCGTGGAACATCGGGCGAAGGCGCATGCGCTCGCGAACGCCGGCGTCCCATTTCGGGTGGGCGTACTCGAGCGGCGTATGGTCGTTGAACACGTAAAGGGTGTCGTTGAAAAACGGGTCGGCCGTGAACTCGTCTTCCACGAGGCGGTGGAACGAGAGCGTCGAGGGCATTTCGCTCATCACGGTAATGTCGGGCTTGCGGTCGATCTGCTTGAGGTAGGCGAGCGAACCGCGGCCCACCATCCAGTTCTGCGCGAGGCGCATGGCTTCGCTCAGGCCCGCGCCGTCGGCGTTGCCGGGGTAGACCACGTCGGCGATCTTCGGGTAATCGAAATAGTAGACGTTCGCCTTGCCGAACATGCCGGCGGGCGCCTGCCACACCTGAACCTTGGCCACGGAACCGTCGAACATCGTGACGTCCACCGTGCCGGCGTCGATGAGAATCGCCCGGAAAGCGTCACCGATCTTCACCTTTTCCTGTTCGATGGTGTCGGGATTTCCGTCGACGCCCTTGGTCACCTTCTGCACCCACACGTGCTCATAGAGGAGAGAAAAGGCCACGACGTTCGCGCCGAGGTCGCCCAGGGCGATGACGCGTTCCTTCAAAAGAGGCCCGATGCCGCCGGTGGACGTGGCCATCGCGGCGTTCACCTGCGTTTCGTGGTCGATGCCGGCGGCGGTCATCGCGTCGAAGGCGGCGCCAGGCAGCGCCATCTCCATGGTCACTTCGACGACTGTTTTTCCCGCGACGGCGGGCGCGTGGTCGGCGATCCAGTCGGACGGGGCCGCCACGGGGGCGGCGAGCACGCCGTACTCGGCGAGCACGCGGTAAAGCTCGGCCACGCTCCACGCCTGCGACGACGTCCCGCCAGGGTGCTGGCGGCCGTCGTCCATGCGCGGGCTGCCGTCGTAGACTTCATGCAGGGAACCGGTCTCGGCGAATTCGTTGACGATGGGTTCGAGCAGGTTGCGCAGCTCGTCCTGGATCTGCGGCATCGAGCGTCCCTGCGCGGTGCGGACTTTTACCAGCGAGTCGACATAGGTGCCGATGAGCCACGGCCACACGGTGCCCTGGTGGTAGGCGTAGTCCTTGTGGTTCGGGAAATCGGGCTCGCCCGGATAGGGCTGGCGGCTGGTCTCGTAGCGGCTCTGGTAGTTCGAGTCGCGCGGCGAGAGCGTGCGCGGACCGAACGGCGTCCACAGGTCGGCCTCGGCGCGCGCGAAAACCATGACCTGGCGTTCCGGCGAGAGCAGGTCGCCGCCGTGCGAGACCGCGAAAAGCATGTTGGGGCGGATGGCGCCGTTGTGCGGGCCGCCCGGGGCCATGTCGAAGAGGGCGTTCTCCCGTTCCAGCGACGAGGGCCCCGAGAGGTGATCGTTCCAAAACGTGGTGTTGAAGCTTTCCTTCACCTGATCGGCGATGCGCGTGTACTGCGCCGCCTCGCCCGGCGCGCCGTCGCTCTGGCCGAGCGCTTCCGCCATGAAGCGGAGATTCGAATACCAGAGCGCGTTGATCTCGACGGGCTTGCCGTTGCGCGGCGTGACGGCGCCCTGCCCGTGCGGATCGGCGTCCATCCAGGTGGACTGGCCCGGCACGGAGATGAGGCCGTCGGCCGGGTCCATGCGGACCACGCGGTCGTTCAAAGCGGGGTCGGGATTGATGTGCTTGCCGCCGTCCCAGCCGGTGCCGTTGATGTATCCCTGCATGATGCGGCGCATAACCGGCGCCATTTCGACGACGAAAGCGGTGTCGCCCGTGGCCTCGACGTAGCTCTTCACGGCCTGGATGAACCACATCGAACCGTCGGAGGTGTTGTACTCGATCGTATCGGGGTTGCTCGGGTCCCAGATGCGATTGGGGACCAAACCGTTGCGCTCGAACCGCGCGAAGCTGCGGATCAGCTCGCGCGCCTGGTCGAAGCGGCGCGTGGCGAGCATGATTCCCGGGAGAGCGATGAACGTGTCGCGGCCCCACTGTTCGGCGAACCAGTCGCGGCTCGCGGCCCAGATCTCGGGGCGACCATCGCGGAATTTGACGAACGACTCGGTGGCGCTCTCGAACATGTCGCGCAGCTCGACGGCGGCGTCCCAGATGCGGCGGCCGCCGGCGCGGATCGCGGGCAGCGTCTGCCGGTAAAAGCGGATGGCGCGGCCCAGGTCGCGCGGCGGGTTGAGCGACTGGCGGTAGCGCCAGAGCGATCGACCGTCTTCCATGCGCTTGACGGTGCGCGGGTCGCCGTCCAGGTCGCCCAGCGTGTAGGCCACGAACTGCGAGGAGCGCGGGTCGCCGCGGCGGAAGAGGCGGCCGAGCAGATCTTTGAAGAAATTGATGGGGTCGTTGAGATGCGGGCGGGCGCCGTCGTCGTGCGTGCTCACGCGCTGCCAGTTGCCGTCGACCACCACGATGCCGTGGCGGGCCACTTCGTCGCCCTTGCCTTCGAAGGCCTCGGCCACGGGAAGCGCGCCGTACTGCTCGAAAGTGGAGGCGAGACGCGAGACCACGGCGTCGCCGGGCTCGTCGTTCTCGCCGAACTGCCCGATGCGGTAATAGAAATGGCTGGCGTCGTTGCGGCCGCCGTCCACGCCGAAGCGCAGCCAGTGGCGGATGGGCCCCAGAACATAGTCATAGCTGCCGCGCGCGAGCTCGGGCCAGTTCCAGAGGGCCAGGTCGCCCCAGGTCTGGTCGGTGTTCGCGTTCCTGATGCCGGCGCTGCGGTTCTTCGGGTCGCGGAAAAATTCGGGGTTGTTGCGCACAGCCACGGAGTCCTTGGCGCGGAAGAACGGAATGTCGATGAGGACGTGGCCGCCGGCGGCCTGCACGTCGTTCAACGCCTCGGCGAACTGCCGGTAGCCGATCCACTGCTTGTAGGAGTGAAGCTCGTAAAGTTGAAGGTAGCGCGGCGACAGGCGCACCATCTCCATCTCTTCCTCGGTCCAGTCGACCGACGACTTGCCGAGAATCTGGTGGATGGCCATAAAGTCGGCGTACTCGCGCAGCCAGCCGCGGTTCTGCCGGAGGAACAAAGCGTAGGACTGCGAGCGCTCGGTGTCGGCGCGCACCCCCGACTGGAACCGGCGGAAGGCTTCTTCGGCCACGCGGTTCTCGCGGACGCGAAGCGCGTCGTAATCGATTTCCACCTGCGCCTCGGCAGGCGCCACCAGAGAGGCCTGAAGGCGCGCGTCGGCGGCCACTTCGGGCACCTGCGACCAGTCGATGTAGCGCTCCTGCACGGCGAAGAGCGACACGGGCGCGTAGGGGCTTTCATCGAGCGTGGCGTAATGCGGAAGAAGGAGGACGACGTCGACGCCCTGCGGGCGGAGCTTCTCGCGGTAAGCGCGGCCGAGGTCGGTGAATTTTCCTATGCCGGGATCGGTGGCCGGGTCGCGGCGCAGCGCGTAAATCGGAACCGACATGGCGACGAACTTGCGGTCAGCGTGCTGCCACCAGAGCGGGGTGCGAATGGTCATCATCACCGGCAGGAACCTGAAAAGTGGCGTGACGGCGTTGTTCCAGAACGCGTGCCCGGCCAGGGCCGAAACCAGCACGAGGCCCGGCGCGAAGCCAAAGAAGAAAGCGGAGCGGAAGAGAACGCCAATGGCGAGCGTGGCCACGTACGATCCGGCGGTGGCGGGGCGGCTGTCGATGCGGCCGTCCGCGGTCCACGTCGATTTTTCCGGGTGGCCGAGCGCGAAGGCGATGGACGCGAGCCCGAACATCACCGGGCGAACCCAGTCGAGCGCCGTCACCGGCATCACGCCGAGTGAGACAAGCGCCCAGGGCAGCGCGTAGACGAGAAGGCCCGTGTAGAAAACTTCCTCAAGGAAAGACAGGCGCGCCGACGTTTCCTTCGAAAAGCCGAGGGCCTGCGCCAGGCGACCGAACCACCCGGTGACTCCGAGCGGGGTCGACGAGATAAGGGAACCGAGCATCGTGCGGCGCACGAACTGGACGGGCGAGCCTTCCACCGCTTCCACCGCGCCGGTGATGGCGCTGTAGCCGAAAGGAACGCGCGCGCCCGCGGCGACGGCGGCGAATTCGCGTCCCCCCACGGTCGCTTTCGCGACGCCGCGCTGAACGCGGCCCGCGCGAAGGTCGCCCGCCAGAAGCTGGGCGGCCTGAAATTCATTGTTCGCGGCATCGGTGTGCGCGCCGGCCGCGCCGATGTCGAGATGCGCGGGGTAGACGAAAAGCTTTTCGCCTTCAAAAAGTTTCTGCAGCGGCGTTTTCTCGCGGCTGAACACCGAGAGGTAGGCGGTGCCGGTCCCGGCTTCCACCTTCGCCAGCTTCGGCGAGACAACGGCGTAGCTGGCGCCCATCTCGGCCAGGCGCTTGCCCACTTCCGGCGCGTGGAAGCCGCCGATGATCAGCACGCCCACCTTGGAGGCGTCGGTGCGGCGCGCGGCCTTCGCCAGGTTGTCGGCGATGCGCTCCGAGCGCACGTGCGCTTCGCGGTAGAAATCTTCGAAAGGCTGCAGGTTGTCATTGCGAGGAGCCGAAGGCGCCGTGGCAATCTCATCAATGAGATCGCCACGGCGGCCCTGCGGGCCGCCTCGCGATGACGACTCCGGGCCGCCCAGCGCGTACTCCGTCCACTCGACGGGCGTCAGCGAAAATTCGAGGAGCTTCTTCTTGAGCGCCAGGCGGCGCGTGGCGGTGACGAGGCGGCGCTGCTCGGGCGTGACGGCCGCGCGCTCGAACGCCGCGGCCTGCGCGGCGGCCGTCGCGGCCAGAAGCTGGTCGGCATTGATGCCGTCGGACAAAAGAACATAGCGAAGGTAAGTCTGGAACGCCGGCAGGGCCGCGAGCGACACGCCTTTGCTCTCGAGCAGGCCCGAGATGGCGCGGTGATAGGCGCCGAAGGTGAGCGAGCCGTCGCGATAGCCCAGGCTGAGCGACACCAGGCCGTCGATCTCCACTTTCGACAGTTTGCTGACGAGCTTTTCCAGCGCCGCGCGGCGTTCGCGGTCGGCGCGGTCGAAGTCGAGGCGGCGCTCGAGGCGCCAGGCGTCGAGAAAACGGTGGGCCACGGTCTGCGCGGCGGCGGGCATGAGCTCGAGCGCGCCGATGCCCGACAGGAACTCGAGGTGATCGCCCAGGCCCTTCTCGCCGGACTCGTAAGCGCTGGTGGCAGCGTCGATGGCGTTCAGGGCGGGCGTGAAAACGATCTGCTTGGCCGTCGAGAGCCGCGTGGCTTCAGCGGACAGCGCGTCATCGGCGCCCGGGCGCGCCTTGAGGCCGGCGCGGTAGGCGTCGACGTTGCGGTCGTAATGCTCGGCGTCGTCCACGCCCCAGAAGAGCGGCGGGTTGGCCTTCGACGTGATGCCCGCGAACGACGGCGCGCCGATGCGGTTCGACACGAGGAACGCGCGGGCCACGGCGTCGGTGACGGAGCGGTCCGGGTAGCTGCGGAAGCGGGCGAGGTCGAAGAGGCCCACGGCGCCTTCCACGGCCACAATGCCGGCCTGGTCGGCGCCCATCAGGCGGAAGAGCAGGTCGGCGATGTTGCGCTGGGCGTCGGCGTTCAGGTGCACATCCTGCACCACGATGAAGCGGCGTCCGGCCAGCGGGCCCGCCACGCCCGTGGGCAGTACCAGGTCGCGGACGGTGACGATCTCAGGCGGAAGGAGCTTCAGGAAAGCGGCGGCGGGGTTGGCGTTAAACGCGGCGAGATAGCGGTTCGAAATCGGGGCGGCGGCGCGGGAGGCGGAGTTGATGGCGGAAATCGGGGTGGTGGCTTCCATGAGCCGCGCCAGCCGGTCATCGGCCGGGCGGGCGTGCGCTGCCCGTCGGCTTTCCCACACGGAAACCGTGGGAACATGGGCAAATAGCACCTGCGTGAAAGCAAATACCGTGGAGAGGGTACCCGCAACGAACTTCACACGACGGCGGTGTCGGCGCGTTTCAGTCATGGATGTGACTATGGTATCGGTACGCGCTTAAGCCCCGATTAAGAACCTGTAAAAGAGTTGTAAAAGCGGGGAGTTTCGGTGGTTTACCGACGGGGAAGGCGCCGTCACCCCCGCAAAAGCGGGGGGCCATCCGTCGCCGTCGCTCCCGCGAAAGCGGGAGCCCAAAAAGTCCCCGTTAGACGGCAATTTCCGGATACAGATCACGCCACGATGGATTCGTTTTTTGAATCAGCTCGACCTTCCATGCGCGTCGCCACTTCTTGATCTGCTTCTCCCGGGTGATGGCCGATAACATCGATTCATGGAACTCAAACCAAACGAGATCGTGCACACCGTATCTCTTGGTGAACCCATCAGTGATTTCCTCTCGGTGTTGCCACGCCCGCGTTACGACGTCGGAAGTCACGCCCACATAGAGTGTCCCGTTAGGACGGTTGGCAAGAATGTACACGCAGGGACTTTTCGCCATCCACGAAAATCAGCGAATGTGTTTTCTGAAAAATCGAGGCTTACTGAAGATTGAGGGATCCCTTTCGCCGGAGGGAAATGGATTCCCGCTTTCGCGGGAATGACGGTAAAAAGAACGTCACGTCGCCAACCCGTCGTCGTCGCCCCCGCGAAAGCGGGGGTCCATGCAGCCCACGAAGGGGATTCCCGCTTTCGCGGGAATGACGGTAAAAAGAGCGTCACGTCGCCAACCCGTCGTCGTCACCCCCGCGAAAGCGGGGCCCTTCCCCCAAATAGGACGGCCGGCTCCGGGGGTTTTGGCCGGGCCGGCCGTCAGGGGTGACGCTCGGAGATTTTTTTTACGCCTGGCTGGAGACCAGCTTCTGGATTTCGCTCATGCGGTCGAGGTCCTGCGAACGGATCTCGATGGCGATGGCGTTCAGGGCGTCCAGAATCAGCACGAACATCCGGTAGCGCGCCATCTCTTCGCCGCCGAGGTCGAAGAAGCCTTCGGGCAGGGCGAGTTGGGCGGGCATGAGGAGCCGATTGTCGGCGCGTTCGGCCATCGCGGCGATGCGCGGGTTCTGCAGGGCCGCGTCACGGACGAACGAGAAACGCGTGTTGTCGCCGCGCAGGACCACTTCGACCGGGTTGATGGAATTCTGCATCGCGAGCCGCACGGCGTTGCGCGTGGCGGCGTTTTCGACGACGAGGACCAACCCCACCTTCACGCCCTCCTTGCTGAAGAGCCGCTGGGCGCTTTCCTGCGCCTGGCGCACCGCTTCCACCGGGTCGGCACCCGCGATGAACTGATAGTTGAGGACCGCGCGGTCTTCTTCGGTGGCCGAGCGAACGGCGTTGTCGTGCAGCGCACCGAGCGAGCCGCCGAAGAGGCCGGTGTCGGAGGCTTCGCCGGTGAGAAGCTGGCGCAGGCCCGCCTCCGAGCGCAGGGCGATGGCGCTGATACCGCGCGACGGCGCGCCCTGCGCCAGGGCCGCGTTGAACCGTCGCGAGAGAATTTCCGAGAGGTCGCCCGCCACGTGCCCGGTGCGCGCGCGCTCGCCCAGTGAGTCGAGGTCGAGCCTGAGCTGCGTGTCGCCTTCGATGAGCTCAATGATGGCGGCGCGGCGCGATTCGACGTTGCCCGAACGCGCGAGCGCGCGGACGATGGACATCGTGTCGTCGGACAGATAAGAAGCGGCGGGGAGGACCCGGTTCGCGCCGAAATGCGCGGTGGTCACCGCGCCCATCATGGCGACGACGGCCAGAACGCTCTCGACGGAGGGAGCCGCGGAGAACATCGCGGCGGTGACGGCAATGGCCAGACCGTGGGCGATGGCGAGACCGATCACTTTTCCCGTCGAGACGCGCACGCCGGTGCCCTGGAGCGCGCCGCGGTCAACATAGTGAAGGCCGACGAACGCTCCGATGAAGAGAAGCGAGACGACGGGCTGTCCGATCAGGGCCGGGAGCGCCGCGAAGATGAGCGTTTCCACCCAGAAGGCGTGGCGGAGGTAGCCTTCGCCGAAGAAGCGCACGCCGAGCGGGAGGGTGCCGCGGCCCGCCTTGGGCTGGACCTTCACGGGCTGGACCAACGCCTTGATGTCGGTGACGTTGGCCGCGTTGAGCGGCGTATCGGTGCCGAGGATATTCTGACGCTGGCCGGTCTGCACGTGCAGTTCCGAAATCGCCGTGACGTTGATCATCGCCGCGCCGGGAATGCGGTACGTGACCGTGCCGGTTTTCTCGTCGGCGCTGACGAAGACCGCGCCGTTCTTGAGGGTCTTCGGCCACGCCTGGCCTTTCTCGCGGACGACGGGCATGGAGAAGTCTTCCTTCGGGTTCATCTGGAAGTGGAAGCCGGTGAAGCCGGCGTATTTGTCGGCGCCGACCGTGACGCTGACGTCGACGGCGTCGGCGAGGAGGAGGCGGGTGGCCTGCTCGGCCGGCGGCTTCGCGACGGTGCCGTACCAGGTCTGCGCGCCCCCGCCGTAACCGTTGGCGGGCGTGAGGCGGACCGGGGCGCCATCGACAACCACCTTGGCCGTCATATCGAGCGGGCCTTTCAGCGCGGGCACCCAGTTCTTGTGGACCTCGTTCACCGCGGGCAGCGACGGCGTTTCCACGCCGCCCTGAATGAACCACCACTTGTTGTCGTCGCCCTTGTACTTCTCGGGCGTCAGCTCGAAGAACACCACGAGCGGCGCCGGGCCCGGACGATGGCCGGCCACGGTGACGAGCGCTTCGGAAATTCCTTTGAGGCGCGCGGCGCGGGCGTCGGGCGCCGGTTTCATGTCGACGCCGATTTCGCCGACGGTCACGACCTTCGGGGCCATCTTCTTCTGAAGGTCGGCGAGGAACTTGGCGGACGCCGCCCCATTGCGGTCATAGATCGTCACGCTCAACAGGTCGATGTTCTTCGCTTCGCGCACGGCCTTGAGGATGGCGTCCGACGCGTTCTGCGTCAGCACGAGGGCGACCGAATGGTTTTTGTCCACGGACTTGAGAACACCGGCCAGCTTGTCGATGCGAGCGATGGTCTCCACCGTTCCGCCGCGCATGTCCACTTCGTTCCAGCCGTCGTAGATGAGCAGGCCGGGCACGCCCTTGAGGACCGCCGCCGTGGCGCGGATCTGCGCTTCCGTCGGGTCATAGAGGCCGGCCGTGAACATGATGCCGTGCTCTTCATACATCCAGGTGAAGATGCGGGCCACGAGCTTCAAGTCCGCTTCCGTGGTGGACGCGAGGTTGTAGGTGCGGATGAATTTGGCGTTCGCGCGTTTGGCCAGCAGCTCGGCGTGGCCCTGCGCCGGCGCGCCGACGTTGCTCTTCGCCAGCCGGACCAGGTCCGGATACTTGCGGGCGTCGATGCCGCGCCCGTCGACCGGGAGCAGTGCCTTATAAAGGTTCGCCATGTTGCCGCGCTCGAACTGGATGATGTCCATGCCGTCGGGCGTGGGCTGGTAGGCGAATCCGGGCGCGCCCGACCAGAGCTGGCCGTTCACGTTCAGGAAAGCGCCGGTCTCGTTGCGCACCGCCGCCACCGTCGACGGAACCAGGGCGCGCTTCACTTCCGCCGTCGCCGTGGCCGGCGTTGCGGGTTTCGGGGCCGGGTTCTGGGCCGACGCGTCGGGCGTCGCGATGAAGAGAGCGATCAGAAGGGCGCCGACGATGCGCAGCGCGCGCAGGCTGAACCACGCCGCGCGGGGGCGGGTGGCATTGTCGGCGGCGTCGAGACGGCCCATGCCCGGGTCCTTGTCGAGCGGGCGCGTCACTTCGCGCTGCTCGCCGGTGATGGGGTCGTAATAGATGGTGATCTCGTCGACGGTGCCGCGCGCGTCGATGACGATGGCCTTCTGGGCCGAGAAGTCGCCGCTGATCGGGTGCGGCACGAAGTCGGAAGCGCGCACCGTTTTGCCGGTCGGCTCTTCCAGAACGAACATGCCGGCCTGGTTCATGTAGCGGACTTTTCCGTCCACGGCCTTGCCCGCCGCCACGCGGACTTCCTGGAAGCGGAAGAGGCCTTCCTTTCCCGCCTGGTTCATCGGGGAAATGGGCGTGTCGACGAGCTTCGCGCCGGTCACGCGATCCACGTAGGGCTCGCCGCGCACGTTCGTGAGCATCGTGGTGAGCTCGGGCGAGAAGCCGTCGCCCGCGTTGTAGGTGGCGCGCGTCGCCAGGCCGTAGGCGTTCGGCACATCATAATGGAAGGTGGTCTTGCCGCCCTTCTGGTCCACGCGCTCGACGGGGACCATCATTTTGAACGGCACTTCTTTCGCGCCGTCCCAGAAGGACATCGCGCGGAGTTCAAAGGTGGTGGTGACGCCTTTCTCCATGCGGAGCTTGAAGTCGGCGGTGACGGAGGCCTTCGCCTCGTCGTTGGGCTGGGCGGCGACGATGGCGTCGATGGCGTCCTGCGCACCCGCGGCGAGGCGCACGTTCTGCGTCACGCGGCCGTTCTCAACCTTGTTCGTGTAGACGCGAATTTTTTTCGCGGCCGGGTCCGACGGGTCGCGGTCGTAGGCGTCGAGGCCGAGTTCCACGCCGACCACGCCGTGGTTGTCGAAGGCGGCCTTTTCGGCGGCCGTGTCGAAGCGGATCCAGATCGATTTCGGGTCGCCGGGGTTTTGCGTCTGATAGGTGAAGCGCCGGCTCTCGAGGTAGCCGAGGCCGTCGGTGGTTTCCCCCGCGAGCAACGTGCGCCCGAACTGCGGGCGGCCGTCGGCGTCGCGGCCGGGAAGGCGGTGCGCCACGTAGCGCGTCTTGACGGCGCGGCCACCGGCGGCGGGCGCGATGATGGCGAAGCCGCTGGGCTCGCCCTGCGTCATCGAGAGGCTGAGGGCCGGCAGCCAGGCGCCGGTGTCGGGGTGGCGCGCGAAGTTGCCGTTGACGACGGTCTTCGGCCCCGCGTCCACGCGGACTTCGGCGCCGAGCGGAGAAATGTGGCGAACCGAAGGCTGGCCCGTGGCGTCGACGGCGTCGTGCAGGAAGTTGCCGCCGTTGTCGACGAAAGCCTGCTGGTTGCGCACGCGCGGACGCGACACACCGCGTTCCATCCAGTTGCCGGCGGCGCGGGTGTCGGCGTGCGTGGCGGTGAGGAAGCCCCCCGCGTCGTAGGCGAAGCGCGAGCGGCCCGCGTTGTCCTGCGAGCTGACTTTGCGGACGTCCATGATCGGGCGGTCCTTCACGTCCTTGCCGCGCTGATAGATCTCGAAAACGCTGGTCTCGACGCCCTGCGGAAGCGGGCGGGCGGCCGCCGGCGTGCCGGTGAGCGTGAAACCGGTGATGACGCCCTTGTCTTCGGCGGGCACGGCCGTGTAGGTGATGCGGACGCCGCGCGCGTCGAAGGTGCGCGCCGGGATGGCCGAGCGCACGCCGCGCTCGTCGAACACCCGTTTCTGGAGGGCGCGGTTGTAATCGGTCTCGAATTCCGGGCCCTTCTTGTGGACCAGGTTTCCGTCGGAGTCGGCGGTGACGATGGAGACTTCCCCCGTCACGAGGTTGGTGACGCGCGTTTTGACGAAGCCGTCGCGGTCGAACTTCACCTTGCCGGGTTCGCCGTAGCCGGGCATGAGCTCGCTGACCGTGAAGGCCTCGGCGAAGTTCGGCGGCACGAGGCCCGACTTGGCGAGCTCGACGGCGCGCTTGGCTTCGTCGCGGGCCTGCTCGGCGGCGATCAGGCGCAGGCCGACGATGCGGGCGAAGTCGCTCTGCCCGAAGATAATGATGATGTGCTTGCCTCCCAAGTCGAAGCGGTAGCCGTTGGAATCGATTTTCTCGCGGTCAGCGAAGTCGAAGTTCTTGGTCAGGTCGCCCATGGCGCGGACGATGGCGTCGGGGCCCACGTCCATGCTCTCGAGGGCGCCGGTCTGACCGTTGAGCGTCAGCACGCCGCCCTTGCGGCGAATTTCGGCGTCGCTTGGCACCTCTGCGGCGTCGCGGGCGCGGGCGCGCACGTCGGCGGGCGGCGCGTACATGGTTTTCTGGACCGTGACGCCGGCGCCCGCGTCGACCGTGTAGGTCTGCGTGCGGCCGATCTCGATCTGCTCGCCCACGGGGCGGGCGGCCACTTCTTTCTGCGCCGCGGCGTAGGCCGCCGGGCCGACGCGGTAGGTGTTCACCCGGGTCGTCAGATTGGTTTCCACCACGCCGCCCTGTTTCAGGACGTCCAGGTACTTGGCCATGTCGGCGGCTTCCACGTCGAGGCGGTCGGCGCGGCCGGCCGCGAGGTCGGCGGAGAAAATCACCTGCGAGGCGGCGGTGGGCTGGCCCTTCGCGTCGTACTCGTAGAGCCAGTGCGAGCGCACGCTGTAGATCACGCGACCGTGGTGCGAATAGGTTTTGCTGGCCGCGTCGTAGCGCAGCTCGGCGGCCGGGATGGCGGCGATGGCGTCCTGCACGCGCTTCTGCGCCTGCGCGATGCCGGCGGCGCCTTCGGTCTTCACGATGGTGACGGTCGGGTCACCCGTGCGCTTGGCGACGTATTCGATGCGGAGCTCGCCGCCGCCCGCGATGCGCAGGTCGGTGGCGGCCTTCGAGAGTTCTTCCTGCTTCGCCGCTTCAAAAAGGCTGATCTGCGCGCCGGCGACGCCGCCGATGGCGCGAACGCGGACCGTGCGGGTGCCGCTGAGCTCGCCGCGGCCGTTGCGGTTGGTTCCCACTTCGTAGCGCGTGGCCATGTCGCGGTCCAGGTTCACGCCGGCCTTGGCCAGGTCGACGATGTAGCTGTCGGGCGCGCCGACGAACGCCTGGGACGTGGTGACCGGATAGGACCCGCCGGTGCCCTTCACGCGCACGGTGGTGTCGATCTCGACGCCGCCGTTGAACTTGCGCATGACGCCCGTCGAACCGATGAGATAGGTCTGCATCGACTCGCGAATGCCGCGCTGGGCGGCCTGCTTGCCGAAATTCAGGTTGTACATCGTGCCGCGGTAATCGAACTCGTAAACGAGGCCTTCCTCGTCGATGTTCACGGGCATGAGCAGCGGCACGGCCAGCTGGCGCGAGCGCTCGCGTTCGTCGGCGGTGCGCACGATGACGCGCGGCGGAAGCTGGGCCGCTTCGAGTGGCGTGTTCCGGCCGAGGTTGAACGCCGGGTAGAACGCGGACAGGCGAAACTCGGAATCGTCCATCTGCGGCGCGGCCCACGCCTCGCCCTGGCGGAGGAGGATGCCCTCGTTGGCAAGCTGAATGCGGGCCAGCGCGCTGACCGTCGGGTTGCCCATCGGCAGGAAGCTCGGGCGACGGAGGTCGTTGCCGATCTGCTGGAAGTCGAAGCCCACCGGCATCATGACGCCGTTGCCGAGGTTGATCTCGCGCTTGGGCAGCGAGTCGAGCGCGGAAAGACCGTCGATGATAAGCAGCATGGACTGGTTCTGCAGCCGGCGGTACTCGCCGAGGCGCGTCTTGAGCGCCTTCGACACCGACGCGTGCCCGAACTGAATGGTGTCGTTGGTCGGAATGTGGATGAAGCCCGAGAAGCGCGTGTGCAGCGGCGCTTCCTGCTGAACCTTGTCGAAACCGGTGATGGTCATGCCGCGCTCGCGCATCGCGTCGAGGTCCGCCTTGCGGTAGTTGCCGGGGCGGCTCATGGGCCACACCACGCCGGCGGGGTCGACGAGCGCCCATTCCACGCGGCCCTCGGCGGCGGCGCCGGTGCGCGGCGTCATCAGCTGCGCGTCGGCCTGCGCGGCGGTGAGGACTTCATGGATCTCGCCCTTGCGGCCGATGCGCATCGCGTAGACCGCGCCTTCAATCTTTTTGTCCTCGACGCCTTCGGCCACGCGCCACGTCCAGTTGCCGCCGGTCATGTCGGCGGCCTTGGCTTCCAGGATGCGGCCTTCTTTATCAAGGGAGAGCGACACGCCGTCCGTGAGGATGATGCGGAAGCCCTTGTTCTTGGCCAGCGCTTCCAGCTTCTGGCGCTGCTTGGTCGGCGTCACGCCGAACTCGCGCTCGAAATCTTCCTTGCTGGCGATCGCGCCGACGACGGGCACGCGCACGTCGGTGCGGGCCGGGCCGTTGGGCTCGCCGCGGACGATGACGGCGTAAGGGCCGCCGATGCCCTTGAGCGACACGAAGGCGTTCTGAGCGGCGAGGCGCAGGCGTTCCTGCGCGGCGGCGGTCTTCTGCGCGGCGGCGCGGTCGCCCGCGTTCACCTGTTTCAAGTCCAGCGCGAAGCCGTCGCGGATGTCGGCCATGTTCTGAAGGTCAGGAAAGATGGTGTCGGGGTGCGCGGTTTCGAGCAGGTTGCCGCCCACGTAGACGTAGCGCACGAGGCTGTTGGAGTTGCGCAGCGGCGAGAGCGCCTCGGCGTGCGTGAGGCGGCGTCCAGTGTCGCCGTCGAACACGATTTCGCGGCCGAGGAGCGTGAGCTGGTCGTAGGTCACCACGGGCACGTAGGCCGCGCCGGCCTTGCGGTAGAGGGTGTAGCGGCCCTTGTTCACTTCGCGCGCCACGTCGGTGTTCCAGATCGGGGACTCGAAGTCGGCCAGCGAGATGTAGCGGCCGAGCGTCGGCAGGAAAATGCGAACGCTGTCGGCGTCGCGGCCCGCTTCCTCGATGATGCGCTGCTCGGAGAGCGGCAGGAAACCGCCCCACACGGTGCGGTCGCGGTTCGTCAGAACGTAGTCGTCGGTGTCGCGCAGGCGCTGGGCCATGGCGGCGTCGGCCTTCGCGGCGGCCGCGTCGTCCTTCGCGTCGTCGGCGCGGGCAATGGCCTCGCCGAGGGTGCCCAGCACTTCATAGCCGCCCGCTTTCGCGAGACCGGCGGACGCGGGCCCCGCGTCGGGCGCGATGACCCAGGGAGCGATCGCGCCGGCCGCGGGCAGCGGGCCGCCGAAAGCCGGGGGCATGAGCGGAACGCCGCGCAGCGGCGCGCGGACGTGAAGGGCAACGCGCTCGGGGTCGGCGATGAACATGCGGCGCCGCGGGTCTTCCTTCGCGAGCAGGTTCGCGGGCGACACCAGCGTGTCGCCGGCGCGGCCCGCGGGCTCGGTGAAATGGATCCAGCCGGCTTCGCGCAGTTCTTCCAGCTGCAGGCCGGTGAGCGAGAGCACGGCGTCGCCGCGGTTGTTGACGAGCACGTAGTCGAAAGTGGAGCCGGCGGGCGCGGGCGTGATGGGCAGCGCGGGCGCGGCCTTGCCGAGCGGCGTGACCAGCGGACGGCGCGCGGGAATGAAGCGTCCGGCGCGCGCGGCGGGCAGAAGATCGTTCGCGTCAACCTTCGGCTCCTGACCCTTCACGCGCGTGGTGACGCGGATGTCACCCGGAACGAAACGGTAGGGGCCGAGGTCGGCCACGTCGGGCCGCTCGAAAGGCGTCAGCTCGACGCGGGCGGTGGGCGGCGGCAGCTTCACGGTCGCCTGACGGCCCGCGTCGGGCAGGCCCTGGCGTTCGATGCGCGGCGCGGTGGCGGCGTCAACGCCGGCGCGGCGCGCGATGGGCGGAACGGCGGCGGCCGCGGGGGCGGCGGCCACCCATCCGGCGAACGCGGGTTCGGCGCCGCTCGCCTTCATGGAGACGCGGAGCGTGTCGGCCCAGAGCTTGGGCAGATTCACGCCCTGCTGGACCAGAATGGAATTGAGGACCTGCTGACGGACGGCGTCGCGCCCCGCTCCGGCGCGGCCGCGGCCGACGATCTCGGCGTTGCGCATGCGCTCGCGCACCAGCGCGCCGCGCCAGTCGAGCGCGCCCATGAGCTTCGTGCGCAGGGCCGGATCGGCCACCACATCGGGATGCGTGAGCACCTGGATGATGAGCGCGTCGGTCTGCTCGAGGAGGCCAGCCACTTCGCCGACTTTCAGATCGTTGCCGACAAGGATAAGCCGGTTCGCGTCCGGCGCGTCGCCGAGCGTCTTCAACAAAGATTTTCCGATCGGCTCGTGGCGGATCACGCCGCCCCCGCCGTCGCGCTCGCCGCCTTCCCAGCGGAAGCGAAGATCGTCGAGCTTGAGCGCCAGCGCCTCGATGTCGCGGCGCACGCCGACGTTCATCGTTGCGCCCGCGATGGCGGGGCGGATGTCGGCCACGGGCTGCGCGGGAACGCGCGCGCCGGCCTTGCTGCTGGCGATGGCGGTGTCGGTGTTGTCGGCCATCATGTCGAGGTAACGCACGAGACCGGACACCGCGTAGTAGGAATCGTCCTGGCCGAGCGCGGGGAAGAACAGGCCCGCGCTTTCTCCGGCGTGGGCGGTCCAGTGGGCCAGCCCCGAGCGGCGGACGGCGTCCTGGGCGGATTCGAAAGTGACTTTCGGGTCGGCCATTGTCGCGGCGGCCAAGTCGAGCGCGAGCGCGTGGCGGTTCGACGTGTTGACCGCGCCGGCGCCATGGGCGGCGGGAAGCGCGGTGGCGCCCGGCAGGTCCTGCAAAACCTGGGGACCAACGGCGGACCAGAAGGTGCGATGGCGCCCGGCGGCGCCGGTGGTCTGCAAAGCGTTCGGGGCGGCCTGACGGGCGGCGAAGGCGCTGCCGAGATCGATCAGATTGACGGTGCGTTTGGCGCCGTCGACGGTGATGGTGACGTTGAGCTGGTCGCGCAGCGCGGGGAAGCGGGCGCCGGGAATGGCGCGCTTGCCCGCGGGCTCGGGCAAACGGGCCACGAGGCCCACGCCCATGTCGGCGCCGAACACGGGCAGCGGCAGCACCGGGCCGTCGGCGG
>Ga0163151_10003646_pt1 | contig 21832 bp, 21 predicted proteins | sample OliLakLV19MP5IB2_FD_145596 | JGI IMG/M metagenome (GOLD analysis project Ga0163151, IMG submission 145596) | Freshwater microbial mat bacterial communities from Lake Vanda, McMurdo Dry Valleys, Antarctica - Oligotrophic Lake LV.19.MP5.IB-2 | ecosystem: Environmental > Aquatic > Freshwater >... | reverse complement strand
GATCATTTCAGGATTATTCATTACCATAGTTGACACTCCAAACTGCAAAAATGTACCTGCTAATCTTATTAAAGGATTATGGGACACTACATTTACCAATTTTTTAGAAAGGAAACCCGCAGTTAATCCAAGGGAAGTATCTAGGAGCGAACCTGGGGATCCCACCATTTTGTTTACAGAACTCCTTATCAGATTCCCAGGCTTAAGACTTTCCTTAAGCTGTTCAAAATCTTCTTTTAATAATTTTTTTAAAGCCGCTTGCTGGCTTTCTTTTACCAGGATTGCATCCTTTAGGCGGGTTGTCGCGTTAACTGATTTCATTGCAATATTATTTAAGTGCCTGATTGATTATTGAATTATTTACCGGAGTCTTGATCAATTCATTACGGAATACGTACAGAATGATGCCAAGAATCGCATAAATTCCTGCGAGGATGAAAAATCCCAAATAGGTTTTTCCAACTTCCTCGCCTATCCATAAGCCCAATGCAATATTAAGGATCAAAAAGAAAAATACCCCCAGAATGCTAACTGCCATAGCTGCAGTTGCAGATGAAACAACGTCCGCAGCTTTATCGATCGCCTTCAGCTGGTATAACTCCATAGTTGCCTTTCCATACTCTTCCGCTCTTTCAATTACGGAGCTGAATAAATTTGTTTTGTCTTCCATGATAAGTATTTTAAGAAAATGATCGGGGACATTGCCCCGATCGTTTTGTATGTTGTAAGAATATTAAGAGCTTACATAAACTCTCTTATGCCTTTGATTCAGCAGTTTTAGATTTGCCATTGTGGGCATATCCATTGGATTTACTTTTTATTTTTTCCAGTTCTTCTTCGCCTCTATCAACTAAACTGTTAAATTTATCGGTAAGCTGATCCGTAAGATCCTGACCACGGACAAAAAGCTTTTTCCGTGTCTTAGCCCCTTTATCCGGTGCAAATAATATTCCTAATACACCCCCTACTACGGCACCCAGAAGCAATGCTCCTATGATCTTGCCCGAACTTGAATTTTCCATATTAATTGTTTTTAGTTATTTATCTGTTATCAGTCTATATTTCAAATATGCGTATGATGCCGGTTTTAGCTGTTACACAACTTTAATAATATGTTACATAATTCACACTTCAGTTAGAACAGAAAAGTTAAACCACCATACAGGGAATACGTTTCAATATGGGTTCTATCTAAAAGATAATAATTTTGAGCCGTAGTATTCTGGCTGTTATTACTTATATCCAACAGGCCATACACTCCGCGGAAACCAATATCAAATCGTACTGTCCTCTCTTTATTCAGGCAGATATCCAGGCCTGCACCATATGCGAAACCAAGATCGCCTTGTCGTACTGCCAGTACGGTTGTAATTGTATCAGATTCTCCACCTCCACCAGTTGTTTCAAATTTGGATCCTACATTCAAACCTATCTGAGGACCCACTACCATATTTAAATTAACGCATTCCGTTTTACTGGTATTGAGAGAAAACATCAACGGAATATTAATGTAGTTAACAGTGATTTTCCTTTCCAGCTGCTGATCTTTAAATTGCTGTGAGGCGGAATTGTAAATAACTTCTGCTTGCATACCTATATTTTTGCTGAAGTTAACTGCAAGCATTCCTCCAAAACCGTAACTAAGTACGGATTTTCCTTCAACTATACCTCCATCTGTAGCGCGCATGTCAAACGATGATACCGTAGGCATGAACCTCAATCCTATTTCCATTGGGCGTAACGGGTATTCTTCCGGGGCTTTGATACTGTCTTGTGCTTTTAAAGTTGCTGTTGAAAGAGTAAGAGCAAAAAACGCACCTAGTGCTTTTCCTGCAATATGTTTTGAGTTTTTCATAATGTTCGTTTAAAGTTTATTTAAAAATTTGTTTTTATTGTTTTACGTAACAAAGATGCGCATACATGCAGCCATACATGTTACACTTCCATAAAAAAGAATTACATCATTCACATATTCATGTCATTGATGTAATTATTATAAAAAAATCGAGGAGAGAATTAAGGAAGTCTTAATTAAAAAATCTTCAGTGCCAGGTATACTAAGCTTCCAACGACTGCGAATGCGATAATAAACATTACGAGATAATCCCGCAATGTGTATTCTGAAATGATCTTAACAATAGGTAAGATAATCCGGATCTTTATAGGAGATACAACCATTGTATATGCTGGAGATAATGTCATACGATTCAACAAGCTAAGCATTTTCTCCGGCTGATTCTCTTGCTTTATAATATAATTAGTTGTTTCTTTCTTCATTTCTTCCATAGCTTTCGCAGCTTCTTCTTCCGAACTGATCATAGTTACTTTAACATTCGGATTTTTTTGCTTTAACGAATCAAATATCCGGGAAGCTTCTTTATCGGGAGTTTTTTCTTTATTGATGAAGTAATCCAGCACAAGGACATGGGATTCTTCATCCACTTTTACAGCACAGCTTTCCGCATCAAAAAACGAAGATATATTAACTTTGATCCCAAACTTGTCCTTTAAATACAGACTTAATCTATCAACAAGCATTTTGTTTTTGTCCACTATCAGCAGATTGAGTGATTGAGTTTTCATAGAAATGGTTTTAAATAGTATTTTAAATAATCCTTAAGACAAAGATGCGCCCTGTTTATAAAAAACGCATTACACATATGTAACAATAAGTTACATATTTCACAGGTAGTAAAAAATGAGCAGAGTACTTATATGCCAAAGGCAAGGCCTGTTAAAAAGAACAACCCGATAAGGGTCAAACCAGCATGTACATAGCAGAGCCATTTAGAGAATTTTGTATCGGTAAGATCCTGGTATAATAAAACCAAACCGGAAAGCGTAGCTGTTGTAAAAAATAAGATACTTTTTTCACTAGCTGGCCAAAAAAAAATAAAATACTAAAGCCTGCCAATGAAAAAAAGCCATGAATTACTATTACGCCTTTGGCTGTTACTTTATTTCGCAGCACCAAGGAAGATAAGTATAAGCCTAAAATGGTGGTCAGTGAAAAAAGGAGCAACGCTGTGTAAAGCCACATGTTTAAGAAATCTAGGATTGGATCTGTGAAATGTTTATAGCACTAAAAGAAAGCGAACATAAGTAAAATTATAAAACCAACTAGTGCAGTTAAACCATGCACTACGCCAAGCCATTTAGGAACTTTACGTCCTGTAATGTCTCTGTATCCCATTATAAAGCCTCCCAACGCGGCAATTGAAAACACGACAATACTCACCAGCGGCCCCGGTTCATTACCTACACAGTAAACAATCAATAATACCAATGCGATCACAGCAAATAAACCATGAATGATCGCAGCTCCCTTAGGAATTTGCTTGTCGCGCAATATTAGTGACAACAGATACATACCTATTATAGCGGTCAGCCCGAAAATTGCTATTGCAAAATAAATTGTTCCCATATTTCTAAATTATTTTTTCTCTACTGTGCCTTCCGTTTCCCGATAAGCAGGAAGATCAAAATTAGCAGGCCCGTTAATTACTTTTCCTTCGTATGTGAAGCGGCTGCCGTGACAGGGGCAATCCCAACTTAATTCATCCTTATTCCAGGCGAGCGTACATTTTAAATGTGAACATTCGGCAGATACAATAGTTAAGCTGCCTTTTTCATCCCGGTATACTCCAAACTTCTCTTCCAGCATATCCACAATTTTTCCTTCTCCATTTTTAATTGATGATAATATTTCGGAGCTTTTAAAATTTGGCATTTGTTTTAAATAGCCCAGAAACTCGTGCATCATCTGCTTGAATACCGGGGCACTTGTTTTAAATGTAAAACGAGATGGCTTATACAGCTTTTCCCATTTATTTTCTCTTCCGTTGATCAGATCGCTTATCAATAGACCAGCAAACGTGCAGTGAGTCATGCCATTGCCTGAATCACCTGTTACGATGTAAACATTATCATGATCCATTGGATTACGCCCTATAAAGCCAAGCCCATCCATAGGCTCCAACACCTGTCCTGACCAACGGTACACGATCTCGCCAATGGGAAAATATCTGCGTGTCCATTGCTCTACCAAATTATACCGGCTTTCTTCAGGAACCTGTGTATTACTGGTATCTCCGGTACGATGATCCTCGCCCCCGCTTATTAAAATATCATGCTGATCATCATACGGATGTACACGCACATAATGATAAGGAGGCATTTCCGGATCGCTTCCGAAATCACCGGTATCCCACCACAGTGCTTTAGGCAATACTCCTTTTTTTATCAATGCCCCTATGACATAGCTACGGTAAGGATATTGCTTTTCAAACATGGTGAATAGATTATTCACCGGATTGTTGGTCGCAACAACTACCTGAGCCGCTTTCACCGAAAAACCTTCAGTAGTAGTAATACCTTCATGATCTATTTTTTCCGCGTGAGTACCGGTAAATATTTTTCCACCTTTCTCTTCGATCGCTTTACAGAGTCCTTGCAGATATTGCATTGGATGAAATTGTGCCTGGTTTAAAAAACAGATCGCCTTTTCAGACTGCAATATACCGGGCACTTTATCCACCAATTCCACAGACACCCCTGCTCTTTGCGCAGCCAAAAATTCTTCTTCAAGCGTATTTTTATCGGATGGGTGCCTGAACAGGTATCCTTTAACACGCTCAAAACTGCAATCAATCTTTTCTTTCCGGATAGTTTCTTCGGCAAATTCAATGGCCATCCTATGGCTTTCAGCAATTAATTTCGTTTTCTCTTCTCCAAATATTTTTTCGAAATCATAGTATCTATCATCCAGTGCAGTTACAAACTGCGCGGTAGTCCTGCCCGATTCACCACTTCCAATAAGGCCGTCTTCCACCAAAACAATTTTTTTACCAGATAGTGCCAGGCAATATGCCACACTTAACCCCGCAATTCCGCCTCCCACGATGACAACATCAGTGGTTAAGTTTTCTATTAAAGGTTTTTTTTCTGCAAGTGTCGATGTGTCCGTCCAATAGCTGACATGCTTCCCGGAGGTAATACTTGCATTTTTAGGATTGTTTTTTGACTGCATTGTAGATATGGTATAGAAGTAATTACTGTTAAATCTCTGCAGGCAGTGTAAGCAATGGAATGCTCGTATGAAATGCCATTTTTTTCGTATTGGGTTCTTTGAATATCCTGCTTAATAAAGTATGCTTGTGCGGGGTCATTACTATCATGCTGATCTTATGCACCATAATAAATTCATTCAAGCCGTGTATCAGGTCATTATCTTCCAGAAAATGATGCGTATGCTCCACTTCCTCAAAATATTGCTTTAATCTTTCCTGAGAAAACTCCTTTCCTACTTCTGCAAGCTTATTCTCCTTTACCACATTAAGAACGTATATTTTCGAACCGAATACCTGTGCTATCTCTTTGGTAACTCCTCTGATAATTGTTCCATCTTCTTTCCTATGCTCAGTGGCAAATACAATCTTGCTGATCTTCTTATATCGGGCTTTCTCCGGCACAATAATCACGGGTGTTTGTGCTTTTCGGATAATATCTGTTGCGATACTGCCCAGAATATACTCATCTAACGCACCTATGGTTTTCATTCCCATGATGATAAGGTCCGGCTTTAATTCTTTTTCAAGTGCCAGGATTTCATCTTCCGCAAATCCTTCTGAAGTGAGGCATTCAGCGTTGATGTCACATTTTTTTGCTATAAATGCTCCTTCCTTTTTTATACGCTTTTTGTTCGTGATATCCAGCTCCCTTGGTTCTGCTATGATGAATGCATTTTCCGGTGTGGAGGCCATAACAGGAACATGGTATGCATGATAAAGTATTAATTTATACTCCAGGTTCTTGGCAAGCTCCGCTGCATAAATCGCAGCATTACGTGCCGCTTCAGAAAAATCGGTAGGAACAAGTATTGTTTTCATGATCATTCAGATTAAAAATTCATGTATGAATATCCTGGTTTTGCATGGATGAGATCAAGTACTGATTCAAATAAGGATTTGATGGCTTTGGAGTTCCAAAATATTTTTCAACTGTTAATCTTGCTAAAAGATAGCTAACAGCTGATTCAGCTCCCTGATTAAGGTTTACATGATCTTCTTCCAACCCATCGTAGCATCCACCGGTACATGGATTGTAAATGATCTGGCGCAGATGATTGTTGCCCAGGAACCAACTGAAGGCAGTCTGTATTTTCTTTAAATACTCTTCGCTTTTAAATACATCGTAGAACCGGCTTAACGCAAGTATAGTATACGCCACATCTATGGGTTGTTCCCCGTAATGAGCGGCTTTCTCCCCTCTATGAAGCCAGCTTTTATTTGAAATAACTTTTATGCCATCCTCATTAAACGTATTTAATAATAAAAAATCAAACGAGGCTTTTGCAATATCTCTGTAACAGTCATCTCCGGTTGACAAATAAGTGCACAATATAGCTTCGGGCAAAATACCGTTGGCGTAGGTGAGATAACTTTCAAACCACTCCCAACCTTTATCCGATTCATGCTTGTACATTTGTACCAGCCTGTTTGTAAGCGCTACCTGAAGCGCTAACATATCCTTTGACTCTTTTCCTAAATTAAAATAGTACAGCCCCTTAATGACAAAAGCCATAGCACGTGTTGAATGGATAGAATTTATATGATGCAATACTTTTCTGATCAGTACTTCAGCATTTGTGATTAATTCTTCCGGAAGCAATCCTTTCATAGAAACCAGATACCCGAGGGCCCAGATCGCCCTTCCATTTGCATCAGCCAGATTTGTAGTATTGTTTTGCTCTGTAAAAATTCCTTTATAGTTTACATAATTCAGAAAATATCCCTCCGGCCTAAGGCAATGTTTTATAAAATTGAAATAGATATTGATATATTTCAGATCTGTTTTATCCTTTGTTAACTCATAATGCCGGCATAAAGCGATCATGGCCCGTGCATTATCATCCAGAGTATAGCCGGATGAAGGATCTGGCTGGTTTATTTTAGAGAACTGGATCATTCCGAAATCACTGGTCATTTTTTTTATATGATCCAGATTATAACCCGGTAAAGAGTATTGCAAGCTGATCTTATTATCACTCACCTTTTCAAATAAGGTGGCATGTGCAATTGCTGCATTTTCCCACGCAGTAGAGGCCATTCTGTGTAATCCATTTAAACTTATATTAACCCTTAATTGTTCATCATAAAGCAAACGATTCACTGCTTCGCTCAATTGTTTGGTGTTTCCAAAATCAAAAAAAACTCTGGAATCATTGCCCAAGATCTCTTTTGCATGTGGAATTGGAGTTGATATGATGGGACATCCGCAGCTTATGGCGTATGAAAACGTACCGCTTACAGCCTGATTGGGATCTTTTGAAGTAAATAAGTAAATATCGGTAAGCTGCAAATATTCCAGCAACATAGGCAATGGCAGGTATTTATTTATAAAATAAACATGCGCTTGTAATTTTAATTCCTTTACTTTTTTTTCCAGCGATTCCCGGTACTGCTCCCCTTCATGCATTACCACAGAAGGATGTGTCTTTCCTATAACCAGGAATGCAACATCCGGATTAGTTTTAATGATTGCAGGCAATGAATCCAATGTAGTTTCAATGCTTTTTCCGGAACTCAATAAGCCAAAAGTGGAGAGAACCTTTTTTCCTTTTAGCCCGTACTTTTCTTTCAAAGAATCTTTATCCAGATGCTGCACCAGGTGCGTGCCGTGATGAATAACAGTAACTTTTTGCCTTGGAATACCATAATCATTTGCCAGCAATTGCGCGGAATTATTGGTCATCACGATGATAGAACCGCAGGCAGAAGCTATATCCCGCACATTCATTTTAAATTCTTCATTGGGCTGAGGCAATACAGTATGAAAAACAATCACAATAGGTTTCGTGATAGAATGTAAGAACTGGAGAAATATTTTCTCCTGATTATGAAAAAAACCAAATTCATGCTGGATCATAACCGCTCCGACAGAGGGATTACTATTGATGGAATTCGCTAACTCCGAATATGAATTGGGATCCGATGCATTAAGTACACATTTTACCTCACCCGGATAAGAGTACACCCCATTATCCACCGCACAAATGCTAAATGAAAATGAATCTTCAAATTTGGATCTCAAGGATTTAATCAGATCCTGAGAATAAGTAGCAATTCCACACTCTCTTGGCGGATAAGAGGTAATGCATAATATTTCAGGCTTGCTATTCCCTTTTGCAGCAGATAAGATCTGGATGCTTTTATTTATGATGGGTGTTTGGGGTAGCATATATTCCAGATTCAATAATTCAGTATACTGAACGATATCGTTGCTGTAGTTGAGAGTAGTTTCACTTTTCATTTTTTTTAGTGTTAAGAAGTAATTCTGCTGTTAGGTCGGCCAGGCTGACAGATGCACAAGCAATATCTTTGTCTGCTGCACCGTAATAAATATAAAGTGTGTCATCAAATAAAGCAGTTCCTGTCGGAAATACTACATTATCAACCACTCCGTGTAACTCCCACTCAAATTCAGGGGCAAATAAGGCGTACGGCAACCGGGCAAGTTCTTTCTGAGGATTCTCCAGATCTAACAAGGCAGCACATGCCGAATACACATAGCCTCTGGCTGTATCGTGCACTCCATGATAGATCAAAACCCATCCGTGTTTTGTTTCAATGGGTGGGCATCCTCCACCAACATAACTGCTTTCATGGCCTTCACTAACCGGGTCTAATACAATGTGCTGCTGTAAATGAAGTAGATAGTTTTCCCAAAATTCTTTGGTCAGCTCTTTAAGGTCTTTTACGCCAACGATTTGTATGCCGGGACGGATCCTGTGAAGAAAATATAATTTACCATTAATTCTGCGTGGGAAAAAAATAACATTCTTGTCCCATAGAAATACTTTTTCATCGGGGGCAAAATGCCGTTCATGTCTGAAATATTTTTTATTTACTTCTCCCGAGCATTCTGCCAAAGATTTGAACTGATCAAATATAATCTTGGGCACTATCACGCCTTGCCGTTCAAAATGCTTCAGATCGGTAGAAGTAGCTAGAGCGCCAAGGGCATTTATACCATCATACCCTGTATAAGTCATGTAATATGTTCCATCGATCTTAACTATCCGAGGATCCTCCACGCCATGTGATTCAAAATCGGAATGCGGCACCAAAATGGGTGTGTTGCTTCGCTCTACAACAGTTAAAGGCCCATCCAGCTTACAATATCCTATGGTAGAATAATTACCGGTTCTAACAGCCCTGTAAAAAATATGCACATAATTTCCTTCTTTTATGATTGCAGGATTAAGAACGCCATCATTTTCAAAGCTCAATTCTGTTTTTTTCAGGATCACTCCTTCCTTTTTACACGTTATCATACAAATACTTTTGAAATATTAATCTTGAATTGTATTGCTACATAATTATATTGGTAAAGGTGGGTTCATATAAAATAAAAAGCATTACACAACTTTTAGAATATGTTACATGATTCACATGTTCTACTTTTTTTAAAAAATTAACAATGCACCTGTGAATAATGTAACTAAAACCCGTAGTTATATAACATATAAACCGGCTTATACACGACATTTGTTCTAAGAAACCCAAAAAACAAAAACATATGAAAACTCCAATTTTAACTTCGCTGATTATATTGACACTGTCCTTTACCGATGTGTCTGCTCAGGAAACTTCTACTGAAAACTATGGAAATACACTTAACATGGGTATAGGAATAGGATATTATGGATATATAAGCAATGCAATGCCGGTGGTGCACGCTAATTATGAATTTGAAGTAGCCCGGAACTTTACGTTAGCACCCTTTATTACATACTTTTCCTATAGAAATTATTATTACTGGGGAAATCCTAAGTATCCGTATAAAAACTACTCATATCGCCAAACAGTGATCCCTATTGGCGTAAAAGGATCTTATTATTTTGATCAGATACTGGGTGCAGGATCAAAGTGGGATTTTTATTTAGCCGGTTCCTTGGGCTTTGCACTCCGTAAAACAACATGGGAAGACGGGTACTATGGTGAAACCACTGTTCAACGTGGAGCCAGCGGATTATACCTGGACGGACATATTGGAACAGAATATCATCTTAGCGACAAAGCAGGCCTCTTTCTGGATTTTTCATCCGGTATCTCTACTTTCGGGCTTGCTCTGCATCTATAATTGATTGTAATCCTATAGGCTATGACAATAAAAAATAGGATATCAGTAATTAGTATTCTCCTTGTGGGAATATTAATTGCATCGGTTGGAGGATGTAAAAAGTATGACGAAGGCCCGTCTGTCAGTTTGCGTTCCAAAACAGATCGGCTGGCTCATACCTGGCTGCTGGATAATTACAGAGTTAATAGCAATGATTATACTTCCGTAATCGGGGATTATACTGAAACGTTTTCGAAAGACGGGGGTTATTTTTATTCAGGAGGAGGTTCTTCCGGAACAGGCAGGTGGGAATTCAGAAATAAGAATGAAGAAATATGGCTCACAGGAGTGGGCACTCAATCTCCCAAAATCCTATATATCCTGAAACTGGAAGAAGGTAAATTCTGGTATTACTATATGGATGGAAATAACGATCATGAATTTCACATGTTTCATAATTAATTATTCTATGCAAAGGTTTGATCCGAAAAAAAATAAGAAGCAGGATAAGAAACAGCCTGATGACGACAATGGCAAAGAATCCCCGGAAACTGAATTTGAAAACCCGGAAATCAATGACGACCAGGATGAAACAGGAAGTGACATAGATACGAATGAAACACGAAAAGAAATAAATAAATAAAATAATTAAAATAATAAACATGAAAAACTCAAATGATCCAGGCCTAATGCTGGGTGCCGTCCTTATGGGCGCTGCTATAGGGGGAGTTCTTGGAATTCTTTTTGCGCCCGACAAAGGAAGCGAAACACGTAGGAAAATCGCAGGAAGATCTGATGATCTTACAACCGCCATGAAAGATAATATCATGAAAGGTGCCCAGGCAGTGAAAAACACAGCTGCTGAACTGATGGAAACCGAAAAGGATCTCAATGATAAGATCATGAAGATCACGATGAAGATAAACGATAAATATCCTGAGCTGACCAAATATATTGACGAGATGTCTGCTACTATTCCCGATGTTCAAAATCCGGAAATAAATATTAAATACTTAAGGACGTACTACGAATCCTTGAATACCATGTTACAGAATTATATAGTGGATCATCCCAATGCCAAGGCATAGATTTGTTTGTAGTGGAGTTAAACAAATACAAAAGCCCCTGAAATCAGGGGCTTTTTGCTTTAATACCGATGCCTCATATCGTTTAGTCCAATTATAATTTGTACTTGATCGGCATTATACCAAATGTTATGGACTAATATATAATCAGTAATGGTATAACATTTTAACACAAATTATAGTAACCCCAATCTATTCCTATTCCGAAAACAATATATGCACTGACATTTGGCGGGTAAAGAAGTTATCCTCACCACCCGGTATATCCACTATCTTGGTTTTTATACCGAGACGGCAACTGTGTTCGCCTAATGCTTCAAATTCGAACGGTTGGGTCTTTCCTTATCAAAGGCCAGTGCGGTTAATTTTTTTTCATGCTCTTTGAATTCATTTTGCGAGATACCCTCCGGTTTAAGCAGTTCTTTATTATTCTGAGCTGCATGCAGTACTTGTTTTGAAACCGGGTAGTAATCAAACCAGTAAGAACCTGCCCTGTCCGCATAATGCATCACACGCCCAATGTCCGTGCTATTCAGCCAGGAGGAAAGTTTTTCCGGAGCCATCACAACAGGTATTTTTCCCTGCATCGAGTTGAGCATATCTGCGGGATGAGCTTGCAACAGGGCAAAAGAAAATTCTCCGTCAAAATAATTAAAGATGCCGCCCATCAAAAAGAGTCGGTATTGCAACAGTCGTATTAAATGAGGCCGATCATTTTTAAGTGAGAAGAAACAGTTGGCGGGAACAGCACAGCGCTGTTTGCGAACGAGAATATTATATGGGCGCGTAGATAGTATCCGGTCCATGCTCACCAGCGGTTTTTTGATTCCCCACGTTGCCATTACCAATTCGATCCTTTTCTCTCTTTCAATAATAATGGGAAGTTTCATGCCAGGCCGGGCTTGAAATATTGGAGCATAAGAAAAAGATTCGGAAAGTTTGCATTGCTGAATGATGGTGTCGGGTTTTGAGGTAATGGTGTATAGAGAAAGCATATTTTTTGTTTTTATATCTACTTACTCTGCGCTCTTTGCGGGCTGTATCTTAGCGACCTCTACGGTTACTGTATTTCTTACAGCCATTAACCGCTCCGAAGGAGTCCTTCGGACAGAGGACACGGAGAAAATTCTTGCCTGCGGCAGGCAGGCACGCAGAGGTAGCGGAGAACAGCCATTTTATTTAACAACATTTGATTCGATTAATTTTTGAGATTCATAAAACGTTCCTGTCGATCGTAATCTTACAGAAGGCCCATCCATGTTTTTCATTGGCAGGCGTTCCAGGGTTTGCACATCAATGCTGATGAATCCGAATTCATTGATCACTTTTCCGCTGATAACGTAACAGCCCGGTCCGCGGAATGGCTGCTGCATGGCAGAATCAGGAAAATGAACGGTATCCAGCCATTGCCCGTCACGATCCAGCCAGGTACCAAAATTCATTCGCACACCTTTTTGCGTTTGTGTATGCTTGATGTGAATGAGATATCCGAGCATGCGCACTTCTTTTCCGATGTGAATTTTCAGATCCGTTGCGCGCAAAGGCAGATCAGGTTGTTCCTGCAACAAAGAAAAAGGAGAAACACTCAGTGGAAAACCCAGCAGCTCCATTTCATCAAAGGCATCTTCCAGCTGATGATTCCACAGCGGAGGCAGCTGGAATTCTTTTTGTTCCACGCTAAAAAGTGTGCGTGAGGCATCTGTTCGTTTTGTGTTACTCAGCAAAAAATGTGCATCCCATAAAAGTTCTTTCTTGCCTTTGCTGGTAAAACGGAAAGCTCCCGCACGGATTAAAATTCTCAGCTGCTCCAGCGAAATTGGAACTCGTTTAATAACATCACGCAGACCGGAAAAAGAACCGTTGCGGCCCCGTTCCAATACCAGTGTATTCATCGTTTCATGTTCCAAGCCATTAAGAAAACCGAGTCCTATATATAAAGTAGAATCATTTACAGAACATAATCCTTCGCTCCGGTTTACACACGGCAGCTCAATCGTGGCTCCGTTCATGCGGGCTTCGTGGATATACACTTCGGTACGATAAAATCCTCCGCCATTATTTACAGTAGCGGCCATGTATTCTATCGGCCAGTACGCTTTCAGAAAAAGCGCCTGGTAACTTTCCACTGCGTAACTTGCTGAATGCCCTTTGGCAAATGCGTAGCCGGCAAAACTTTCTATCTGTGTCCAGATATCCTGCACGGTTTTTTCGGAATGCCTTTTACTGCGGCAGTTGTAAAAAAATTTCTGCTTCACCTCTTCAAACTGGCTACGCTCCCTGAATTTCCCCGACATTCCCCTACGAAGCACATCCGCTTCAGAAAGTGAGAGTCCGGCAAAATAATGGGCGACTTTAATTACATCTTCCTGATATACCATCACTCCATAGGTTTCCTCTAAAATGGCGTACAGGTCCGGAAGTTCCTTGCGGGCTTTTTCTCTTCTCGCTTCATCGTGAAATCTCCGGATATATTCATTCATCATTCCGCTCTGCGCAACTCCCGGACGGATAATAGAACTGGCTGCTACCAACCTCAGATAATCATCTGCACGTAATTTAGTAAGCAGCATGCGCATCGCAGGCGACTCCACATAAAAACATCCGATGGTCTGCCCCACTTTCAAAAGCTCTTTGATGCGGGGATCTTTTTTGAAACGTTTCAGATCATGAATATCTACCTCACCCCCCTGCCTGTCCGGCAGGCAGGCAACCCCCGAGCTACGCTCCCAACCTTCGCTAGAAGCTCGGTTGTCAGGAGAGAGGGGAGCTTGTTTAGTATTTTTTTTTATCAATTGCAGTGCGTCTTTTATTTTTCCTAATCCCCGTTGCCCAAGGACATCAAACTTATGCAGGCCCACATCTTCGGCTTCCAGCATACTGAAATGCGTGGTGGGATATCCTTTGGGTGGCATCATCGTTGCCGAATACATACTGATGGGCTCCTGTGAAATAAGTATGCCGCTTGAATGAACACTGAGGTGATTTGGAAAACCCTGAATGTGTTTATAATAATTCAGAACCAGCCGGCCCATCTCATCGAGCTTGCTGTAACTATCGGTGCGCTGTAATTTATCGATCTCCTCAGTAGGCATGCCGAATACTTTTCCCAGTTCGCGAATTACAGAGCGCCCGCTGAAAGTGCTGTAAGCGCCCACGAGTGCGGTGTGCTTCCATCCGTGCGTATCAAAAAGATAACGCGTTACATCATCACGCTCCAAAGAAGAAAAATCAATATCAAAATCCGGGGGATTGCTGCGATAGGGATTTATAAAACGTTCAAAATAAAGATCCAGCTCAATGGGATCTACATCCGTAATTCGCAACAGATACGCCACCATGCTATTGGCTCCGCTGCCCCGTCCCACATAATAAAAATCACGACTTCGGGCGTAGTTCACCATGTCCCAATTAATTAGGAAGTAAGAACAAAATCCCAAATCCAAAATAAGTTTCAATTCCTTTTCCATGCGCTCAATCACATTGGCTGGGGCTGTGCCATAGCGGTGTTCCAATCCTCTCGCACATTCCTTGCGCACCAACTCAATATCTTCCGCCCCGGAGCCGGTGAAATTTTTCTTGTTCTTGTTGGTGCCGAATTCAAAAGAAATAACGCAGTCATCCAGCAAGCGTTTTGTATTCTGCAGAATGAGCGGATATTCTGCAAACACCGCAGCAAGTTCCTGCTCACTCATTGCGATTTCATCCGGCAGGCCTTCTTCTGTTTTTGGAAGTTTGCTCAATAGTGTGCTCTTGTCAATAGCTCTCAATAAACGGTGTGCATTAAAATCCCGCTTGCTGCTGAAGGTTACAGGCTGCAGCACGACAAGTTTGTGAAGATGATTTTTCAAGTATGAAAAAGGAAGGTTCCTACACTGCCCGGGCCGTATTCCAATGAACTCATTCTCTCTGAGTGGAAGCCTAATGGTTGATGGTTGATGGTTAATGGTTAATGGATAAACCACGTAAACATGTTCGAACTCTAACGACTTATCGGAAAATGGTTCTCCCGCATGCGTATGTGCATTCAAATGCTCATTCAGTTCCTGAAACCCTGCGTTGTTGCGTGCAATACCAATATATTTCTGCTGCGCTCCATTCCGAAAATCAATACCTACCACAGGACGAATACCATGCTCATGAGCATGGCGAATAAAATCAAGAGAAGCGGAAGTATTATTAATATCCGTTAGTGCAAAAGAAGAATGTCCTTTTGCTTTTATTTCTTGAAACAAACGCTTGGGAGAAAGCGTGCCGTAGCGGTAGCTGTAGTATGTGTGGCAGTTGAGAAGCATTAGTATTGGGTATTGGGTATTGGGTATTGGGTATTGGGTATTGGGTATTGGGTATTGGGTATTGGGTATTGAATTTTCAATCAGTATCTTCTGTGTGCAGGAATTATAGGCGGCTGTCCGTTAAAAGGGTTTGACATCTGTCCTACTCCACTCACATCCATGGTTACGGCTCGCATAATTGCATCCTGTCCGAAACGGCTTCTGATGCGATCCATTGCCTGGTAAAGTTTTATCATCTCTTCGCTGTCATCAAACAGGTTTATCTGATGTGAGCCTTCTACCAAATGGCTGAAACGCACACCCACAAGGCGACAGAGCACGCGCCTATTGTACAGTGCATCAAACAGGTCGAGCGTTTTTTTAATGAGTATGTGATCACATGAAGTATAGGGGATCCGCTCCTGCCTGCTGCGCGTATCAAAATCAGAATATCGTACCTGAACGGTTATGCAACTCGTGAGCTTGTTACCATTGCGGAGGTAATAACAAAGCTTTTCAGCCATAGTGCAAAGAATCTCTTTGAGCCTTTCTATATCAATAGTATCTTTTTCAAATGTGAGTGAAGAGGAAATGGATTTTCGTTCGTGAAAAGGAGTGACCGGAGAATTATCAATGCCATTGGCTTTTTTCCAAAGGGTAATGCCATTCTTTCCCAACACCCGTTCCAGCATCTCCACCGGCATCTGCTGGATGGTCTCCACTTTTTCCACGCCCATGCTGCGCAGCAAGCGATACGTTTGATCGCCCACCCCGGGGATTTTTTTTACGGAAAGCGGTGCAAGAAATTCTTTTTCCTTTCCTTTCTGTATCTGCATGTGGTTATCCGGTTTGGCTTCTCCCGTACTTATTTTGGAAACCGTTTTACTTGTGCTGAGTCCAAAAGAAAGCGGCAGGTGAGTTTCCTTACGGATCTTTTCCCGAAGTTCCTGCGCCCATTTATAACAGCCAAAATATTTATCCATGCCGGATACATCAATGTAAAATTCATCGATGGAAGATTTTTCAAAGAGCGGAGAACTTTCTTTAATGATCTCCGTCACCATATCACTGAACTTCGCATACGTGCCGGCATTTCCGCGGATCACCACCGCATGCGGACAAAGCTGCCGGGCCAGGCGCATGGGCATAGCAGAATGAATGCCGTATTCCCGCGCTTCGTAACTACAACTAGCCACCACTCCTCTATCCGAAGTTCCACCAATGAGTACCGGCCTGCCATTGAGCTTAGGATCAAGCAGGCGCTCGCAGGATACAAAAAAAGTATCCAGGTCTATATGAACAATGGAGGGGTTAGAATATTGAAAAGACATGTTTTTGCGTTTGCGTATATATTACGCATATACTATCGTACAATATACGCAAATAGTTTTTTAATACGCAAGGATTATTCGTCTTTTCTTTTTAAACACCCTAGAAGCTACCAGACATCACTCAAAAGAAAATACCGATGTCCCTTCTCATTCCCTTATTGGCATTGCCACAGTTACTGCATTATTTTACAGATGGCTTCATTTGGAAATTGAAGAATGATACATTTTAGTGAAGTATTTATTTAGCCCGGATTTTGCAGTTCAACTACAAAATTTGCCCAAGGGCTGACGCAACGATCCAGGCGCTACCGCCTGGATCGTCTACCCATGGGGCAAAAGTTCATTGGACTTTTCGGGTTTAATGGTATTACCGGATGAATCTCCCACTAATTTCCCTTCTCCATGGCAAATAATAATGAGCACGAATTATGTGCTAAAATTTCAATGCCATGGGTTTCAATAAATTCCTTTTCTATTGCCAGCCCCTGCTTGGAAATGACCTTAATCATTCAGCCGCCTCATTTTCCTCAAAAAATTTTCCATGAAACTCGCTTAACTCTTTTCCCTGATTGTTTTGTTGTTCCAAAGTCCAATCATCCGTCACGGTTGTTTCGAGCCACGCTTTCCCTGATTTGCGAAATATCTGTATCGATAAACCATATACATCGCTGAAATTTTGCTCCAGGCCTGCAACAGTCATCTGAGGGGTGATTGTAACCGTTCCGCTACTATGGATAGTCCTGCATTCACCAAGAGTTTTGCTCGGATGTTTCATTATCTTTTTAGAAGACGAGCCACCTACTTTGTAGGGCTTCGCGAAGAATTCTATCTTTAGATAGGGATATAATTTTTGAAAATCTTTCTGTATTGCGAATATTTTTCTGTGGTCGTTGATCGTGATTTTACTCATAGTTTTTGGGGGCTTAATAATGCATTCGTGAATTCTTAGTATTTCACATTATAAGTTTTAATCGTGCAATGAAAGTAAGGGGATATGCGTGTGAAAGGCCATTCGTTTGGTATTACTCTTATGAAAAAATTCTGAAAAGGAGTTGTGCTTGCGAGGAATCATAGCCAGCCAATCGCAATTATGCTCATCTGCAAAAGTATTTATCCCATCGGTTATATTTTCCGCAGATGTATAAAACATAACATGTTCAACATCCTTTAACGAATTTTCCAATGATTCCGCTCCTGAAGTATTTTCATGCATTGGAACCGCGACCGGCTTTTCAACATCCAGCACTAAAACTTTTGCCTTGAATAGTTTTACAAATTCTTTGAATTTGTTCATTGTATTTTTATTGGCAATATCATTGTAATTATAAGCCAAAGCAATTTTTTCTACTTCTTTAAATCGCACATCTTTGGGAATAACCAGAACAGGCGTTTGTGTCTTCTTTATTAACGAGGTGGTGTTGCTCCCTATCAATACTTCACCGAGCTTGCTTCCTCCGGTGATACCCATCACAACCAGGTCAATCTTCTTTTCATTTATGACATCAAGCACAGTGTCTACAGCAAATCCTTCTTTTACGATGGATTCAACCTTTACTTGAGCAGAAGTTATTTCTATGATCTCTTTTTCAAGTTTTTGGATCCTGTCCCGGTTTTCTTTTTCAAGCTCCTGCGGTGTAATCAGCATTATCTGAGCTTCGGCAGTAGGAACAGGTACATGATATGCATGTAGCAGGATGAGCCTGGCAGAAATATGCTTTGCCAGTTCAGCCGCATATTTTAGTGCATTATTCGCTACATCTGAATAATCGGTAGGTACAAGAATTGTTTTACTCATGGCTTTATGCTTTAAAAAATGAATACGAATAGATCAACTATAAATGCTAATACGCATGCTATGGCAATCAATCGCATGGGGGCGATGGCGATCACCAGGACTTCTACAAAAGATGTTGTAATAGCCACTGCCATGAGCTGGATTTCGCTTTGCTGTACTGCGAATGCAGCTGCTATTCCGCCTAAACAGGCCATTACTACCAGGATCAAAGGAACAAACCCGAAACGGGCAGCTTCCAAACTGTCCAGAAATTCGGATAAAGCAGTTGTTGATTTTGTTTTTGTTTCTGCTTCAGAAGAAATGAAGGTGACGCTATTTGTGATTGTGTTCATAATGATAGTTTTAGTTATTGATTTATAATTGACTTGATAAGTTTTATGATTGACCAAGCATAATCTACGGATATAACATCCCAATGTGTTGGGGCTATGAGAAAAAAGATCATTAATACCAGTCTTGGGAAGACATACTGCATATCCCACATCGGTTTTATTATACTAAATGCGACAGCCGTCATTAAAATACCCAACCCGATAAAATACAGTGCATAATATTTTGCAAAGCCAATGATAAGCAGGAAGCCGCAGATAAGATTTGTATAGGAAGTATAATATGCACCCAACGTGATTAAGGAATTTGGAACACCTTTTTGCAAGAGAGGCTCTTTGATCGCATGCAAAACCCCTTTTACTTTTATTTTGAAGACCGAGTCAAATCCCTGAAAGAAAAATAGAAATCCAAGAAAGACCCTCACTACAAACATGGCAACTACTTCGCGGCTGTGGATAATATCTAAAAGCATTTTGGTTTTGTTTTACTCCGAAGGAATCCCTTTGGGATAAAACAAAGGTAGGTTCATCTCCAGCCGTAGAATATGACAGAAATCAGCAAGCGCAGTGATTATTATCAGGGAATGGGCAAGGCGTTTTTAGCCGCAAGATTTTGAGGCTTGAAAATAATAAGCGTCAAAATGCCCCATAGTTTGATCAGAATGCCCATACAAGTATTTATATTATGGGGTGCATTACCAGCGGTAAAAACAATGTCAATGGCAGAATAAAAAATTGCACATATAAGAATGCTTGATTTTGCCAAATTGAATAGCCAGTTTAGTAAAATGCTTCCTGTCAGTTAACTTAAAATCCAACCAGCGATTTCAGCGAAACTCATGATGTTATATCCCGGCCTGCATAAAAATGACAAATTCAGTCAAGATCCACTTGAATCAGAAAGACGCAGGTAAAAACTCTTTGCATTTACCTTAGCAGGAATTAGGATGACTGCCGGACGTTTCAAAACCTCACGGACAAACCAAATATCAACAAGAATGGTTGCAATCGTTTGCGGAGGGTTAGGAGGAATGAAAAAAATCCTTAACTAATTAAACCAGGGCAACACGCATTATAATTTCATAGTGAATATTCATAGAGCTGTTTTTACAAAAATATAAGCGGTCATAACGAGATACAAAATGTGGACAAAACCATTGATAACGTAATAATTTGATTTTCAAATACTAACGTATAGTTTATAATGCGGTGTTGCCCTGCTAATTAAACTAATTTAGACGCAGAAGTAAAGCGAATTTTCTCACATTTACCTTCCATGCCATTGATTAGCCATATACCCACCCCGCGAATTATTTCTTTTAAAGGAAATTTTTTTTTCTTTGTAAAATATTTTTCTGCCCTTTTTAAACGCCCATTCGGATTTTTTCTTTGAGCTTTTTATACGAATAAAATGAAAACAACAGAACAAAATAAATCGGAAGAAAAGTTTAGACGAGTATTGGAATTAGCCCCAGACGGCATAGTCGTTATAGGTTCTGACCGAAAAATTCAGACAGAAAATGTACAGACAGAAAAACTGTTTGGCTTTACGAGAGACGAAATGATAGGGAATGGAGTGGAAATGCTAATGCCTGACCGTTTTCGCCATAATCATCACGAACATGAACGAAAATTTATTGCAGAACCAAAGCCCATAGAAATGGGTGCTGGAAAGGAATTATTTGGAAAACAAAAAGACGGAACCGAATTTCCTATTGAAATAAGTTTAAGCCCGATACAATCTGATGAAGAAGGTACGATTGTGTTAGCAACTATTCGTGATATAACTGAACGAAAAAAAGTTTTAGCAGAATTGAAAGATGCAAAAAATATAGCTGAAAGTGCCACTGAAATAGCAGAGGGTGCATTGAAATCTAAACAGCAATTTTTAGCGAACATGAGCCATGAAATCCGTACCCCAATGACTGCCATTATTGGATTTACAAAAGTGTTGTTGAAAACAGATTTGTCTGCAAAACAAAAAGAATATTTACAAGCTATAAAAACAAGCGGAGATTCATTACTGGTGCTTATCAATGACATATTGGATTTAGCAAAAGTAGATGCAGGGAAAATAGCATTTGAGCAAAGACCTTTCAAAATGGACCTGTCCTTATCAACTATGCTTCGTTTATTTGAAATAAAATTTCAGGAAAAGAATTTAGTGTTGGTTAAAGAATACGACAGCAGAATACCTGCGGTATTGGTAGGCGACTGGGTTCGTTTGCACCAAATTTTTTTAAACCTTATGAGTAACGCATTAAAGTTTACAACAAAAGGAAAAATTACAGTAAGTGTTCGTATGTTGAATGAAAATACAGAAAAGGCAACCATTGAATTTTCAGTTACAGATTCAGGAATGGGCATCGCAGAAGAAAACTTAGAACACATTTTTGAAAGTTTTCAGCAAGCAACAAGCTGCACTTCAAGAGTATTCGGGGGAACAGGATTAGGACTTGCCATCGTTAAACAATTAGTGGAAAAACAAGGTGGAACAATTGGCGTAAAAAGTAAAATAAATGAGGGCTCAACTTTTAGTTTCACTTTAAGTTTTCAAAAAACAAATGCTGAAATTGAAGTTGAAGCAGGAATGGTGGAATTAGACACCGAAATTAAAAACATAAAAGTATTGGTTGCTGAAGATGTTAAACTCAATCAATTACTGATGAGAGCAATATTGGACGAATTCAAATTCAAATACGATATTGCTGACAACGGAAAAATAGCAATAGAAAAATTACAAACAGAATCTTACGACATTATTTTGATGGACTTGCAAATGCCCGAAATGGATGGATTTGAAGCTACGGAATACATTCGCAACAAAATGAACTCTAAAATTCCAATTATTGCTTTAACTGCCGATGTAACGACAATGGACTTGGAAAAAGGCAAAGCT
>Ga0163151_10003644_pt1 | contig 21840 bp, 20 predicted proteins | sample OliLakLV19MP5IB2_FD_145596 | JGI IMG/M metagenome (GOLD analysis project Ga0163151, IMG submission 145596) | Freshwater microbial mat bacterial communities from Lake Vanda, McMurdo Dry Valleys, Antarctica - Oligotrophic Lake LV.19.MP5.IB-2 | ecosystem: Environmental > Aquatic > Freshwater >... | reverse complement strand
GCGGTCAGTCACCAAACCACTCACTGCTGACTACTGACTAACTGTCTACTGATTAACTGACTACTGATTAACTGTCTACTGATTAACTGACTACGGACTAACTGTCTACTTGTCTACTTCTTCTTACTTTTACCTTTGAAAATCAATATGAATAAGACCGACGTTTTAATTATCGGATCGGGGGTTGCAGGATTATCTTCGGCAATTCAACTGGCTTTGCAAAGAAAAGACCTTAAAATTACCGTCCTTACCAAAACAATCCAGTACGAGAGCAATACAAGATATGCCCAGGGGGGTATCGCAGCTGTATGGGATGAGTCCAAAGATAATTTTGAAAAGCACATAGCAGATACGCTGGATGCCGGGGACGGGCTTGGCAATAGAGAAGCTGTTTATAATGTAGTCACTGAAGGACCTTCAAGAGTAAAAGAAATTATTGAGTGGGGCACCCGGTTTGATAAATCTAAATCAGACCTGGCTTATGATCTGGGTATGGAAGGAGGACATAGTGAGCACAGAATCCTTCATTATAAAGACCTCAGCGGGGCTGAAATTCAAAGGGCTCTATTGGAAAAAGCAAACTCATTCCCCAACATCACTATTAGGGAACATTATTATGCCATCAACCTGATCACTCAGCACCATCTGGGCTATTCTTTGACTCGGGTGAATACGGCTATAGAATGTTATGGAGCGTATGTACTCAATAAAGCAACACACGCCATTGAGACCTGGATAGCACGCGCAACAATTGTGGCAACAGGTGGGGCAGGGCAGGTTTACAGGAACACGACCAATCCCCAAATAGCCACGGGAGATGGGGTAGCCATGGTTTATCGCGCTAAAGGAAGGGTGGAGAACATGGAATTCGTTCAATTTCATCCAACCGCTTTATATAATCCTGCCGGGGATAACCCCGATTTTCTGGTATCAGAAGCCGTCAGGGGTTTTGGAGGTATCCTCAAAACCAAGGATGGCGAGGAGTTTATGCATAAATATGATCCGAGAAAATCGTTGGCTCCCCGTGATATTGTGGCCCGTGCCATTGACAACGAGATGAAAATTCGGGGGGATGATTTTGTCTATCTGGATTGCCGGCACCTCAATAAAGAAGCCTTTATTGCCCATTTCCCTACGATATATGAAAAATGTATGAGCATAGGTATCGATGCGATGAAGATGATGATCCCGGTAGTGCCAGCCTGCCATTATATGTGCGGAGGAGTAAAGGTGGACCAGTTAGGCAGAAGTTCGATTAAAAATCTGTATGCCTGTGGCGAATGCAGTAGCACTGGATTACATGGAGCAAATCGACTGGCATCAAATTCTCTGCTGGAGGCCTTAGTTTATGGCAGGCGTATAGCCGACCACCTGACCTCTGATATCGATCAGATCATCTTGCAAGTAGATATACCGGAATGGAATGACAGCGGTACGACGGAACCAACAGAAATGGTATTGATTACTCAAAGTTGGAAAGAACTTAAGGAAATCATGAGTAGTTATGTGGGTATAGTGCGTTCCAATGTCCGTCTTAAACGTGCTATGGATCGACTGCACCTATTACATAATGAGACAGAAGATTTATACAATACTTCGGTTTTATCACCGCAATTGTGTGAATTGAGAAACCTTATATCCATTGGTTATTTGGTAACCCGATCTGCTGCGTTGAGAAGGGAAAGCAGGGGATTGCATTTTACTACGGATTATCCAAAAGAGTATGGGTTTTTGGAAAATACGCTGTTGTGATTTACGATTGATCCGAGCCGACGCATCGGCTTACGATTAAATCGATTAACTCGATCCGGATACATCGGATTAATTAGGGCCTGCTTAATAAGTCAGCAAAACGAGGGTAACTATTTATTCTTGATACCCTCAAAGTACAATTAGGATATATATTCATATATATTCCATGAGATTACCTTCGTGATTATCTCCCCAATAGTTCGATATAGAAAATAGGGTACCTCCCCGGCTAATTTAACCAGGTTCAGTACCATAATAATTGTGGCAATCCATGATTCGCTAGTATGTTTGAGTCTTGCCTTTATCCGGTTCATTCCATATGCGGTTTTGGCTTGTCCAAATTTACCTTCGATTGGATTTCTTGCTCCTGGACTTATGTGATTGGGCACTGCCTTGGGTCTTCCGAGTGGTTTGGCAATGAGTTGGATTTGTAGCTCTTTGAGCATAGCTCTGTTAGCTCGGGTACAATATATTTTATCTACAAGTACTTCTTTGGGATAATATCCGAATCTTCTTTTATGCTTTTCAACACTATCCAGAAGTCGGGTTCCCTCATTAAAGGCATCCCAGGAGACTTCATCTAAAAAAGCATAACCCTGCATAATGCTCACCTGTATTTTAGCTCCAAACTCCACTTTGGCTGATGCTTTTCCACGAACTATGGGTCGGACATGAGGCTGATGAATACTCACTATGCGGTGTTCTACACTGTGTACCTTTGTTTGATACATTTCTAATTGCTGGTCGTAAAATGTTTTTAGGACGAATAGATATTTGAGTTGATATTTGTCCAATGGTATGCGTTCATGTTCATTCAACAACTGATCGATGATTTTGAAATTTCTCTTCAGATAGGCCAATTGTTTTCTTATCGCTCTCCTTATTTCTTGATTCGTTTTGGTTTTCTTTTTGGCTGTGCGGAGAAACAGTTTCCTGGCTTCATTTCGATAGGTTCTTGGCTTTTTTGACAACTTGCTCAATCCGAATAATACATCGATGAGTTCTTCCGATTTTTCTCTAGCCTCATTTAACAAGTTTAAATCTGTGGGATAGGAAATATCTTGAGGACATACGGTTGCATCTGTAATCATTTTTCCCTTTGGCTCTGATCCTTTCGATGCCGTAGAACCTTTTAAATTAGCCATTACCTCAGGTTGTACACCTTGTATATCATTTTTTAAACTTAAATCAGCCAGATCTACATCGCTTGAATCCTGTGAACCTTCTAGCTCCGAAACGATTTTTTGAGCTTGGGCTTCCGCTTCAAGTCGTTGGCAAGATTCTATTGAAGGCTCTTCCTTATTTCCGGATGGGGGCTCATTTCTTCCATTGCTTTTATCAGGAAGTTTGTCCTGTATCCCTGATAACTGTATTATTATTTCATTGATTTTATTGATTTGATCCATACTCAATCTTGATCTCAATTCAACAAATAAGGACGGATCAAAGGATGTCAAATTGCTATAACTGCAGTAACCGATAAAATACTGCATGTACATGTTTTCTTGTATTTGAAGTATTGTTTCCCGATCACTTAAATCGCACATATGTTTGATTATTATGGCCCCAAGTGCGACTCTTGGATTTATACCTTCCGCTCCTGTTTTACCATTTTGCATTCGACTTGCATATATACCCACTAAGGCATCCCAAGGTATACGTTGTGCTAAGGTAACCCACCTATTGGTCGCATCCAGCTTCTGGCTGAAGGGTGTTTCAAATCCTTCTAATACCAATTGATGTTGACTCAGGTACTTTACCTTTGATGCACGGTTTCTTTGAGCTATTGCCATTTATGCTTGCATTTGTATACCTAAGTTAACTACATATCTCCATTATTTACAAGCTCTTAATGGTTTTTCAGCAGACCCTAATTATAAATCAGAAATATTGATATTTAAATCTATTTAGTAAACCAAACCTACCAGGTCTATTAAAGATATATGCGCAGAGCTGGCAGGTTTATCCACCTTTCACCTTTAGCCTTTTCCTTCCGACCACTTCATCATTATCAAACTGAAGTTCATCCATCTTTAACGGTATTATATTGCTCTTTTACTTAAATTAACCAAAGGCTATTGACAAAGAGGTGTTAAAATCATTATATTTACTAAGTCACACCAAATAAATTTTTTAATTCCTAATATTCGATTGTATGTGAACACCATTAAAAACTATTTCATTTTTTATTAAAAGCCTTTTACTTCAGACTTGTTTATTGATTTTTGCTACAGTATTAAAATCACAACCCTTTAGCTGCTCCCTTGCTGGAGGAAATGGTGGTGGTGCTCAAGGTACTGATCCAAGTAGCAATTGTATTTATACTGTAAAAGTAAATTTTCACTACGTTTTGCGGTCGGATGGAACAAGTAATTTCACTGATACATCTGACGGAAGCGGGGGACGCTTTAATGGTTATCAGCATGCTGCCGCTCTGATGACACATATGAATACTGAATTCACTACAAATCAAGCCCCTTTTTTACCAAAACCATCTCCACCAGCATCTGCCGGAGATACAAAAATTAGATTTGTTTTAGCCGGTGTATATTTTGATAGAAATAATACTTTACACAACACAGCATGGAATTCCTTGGCTAACTACGCTTCGTGGAGACAGAATTTCGTATCAGAAATAAATATTTTTCTTGGAAGGGATTCAATTGCCGGGGATCCAATTAGCGGAATGGCAAGAGTTGCTTCAGAATTCAATGCACAACCTATTGTTGCTTTTGCTCTTATTTACAATGCTCATAATGAGTATATAAAATATAAAACAGGTGGCTGGTGGACTCACAGTACTGCAACCACAATAAATTATGAAATAGGCCATTTAGGCGGCTTAGTGCATAATATCGAGTGCACAACTGGTGTAGCATGCCCTGGTGGATGTTATGACTGGGACGCCATGCTTGGAATTACCGATACTTATTCCCCAGGATTTCGATGTTGGGAGTTTGGAAACCCTTCCTGTCAGCCACTTTGCTCTAACTGGGACAATGTAGGAAACTATTTTATGGATTACATGTCTTATGAGCCGGCCATTACACAGCAAAAAAAAAACAGGTTAAGGAGTTATTTTTGCAATGGTGGTGCCGGCAGCCCTTATCGAGCCAATTTACCCAAATCTTTATTTTCCTTGCCTTCAAGTTTTAGACCCAACTCTGGAAGTCCACTATATATGAATTGCACATATAGTACCAACTATACTCAATATAAAATCGAAGTATGGAAATGTTCCACTGGTTCATTTAATTGTCCAACAACTAACCTGGGAACATACTATAATTCCGGTATAGTTACAGGTACTGCGCCTAATTTAAACTTATCTTCTCTTGGTACTCTTGATGAGAATTGTACTTATCGGGCTACTTTAACGGTTTACAATGACCCTTGTTCCCCTCCCTCTACCAGCTTTACTTGTGTATATATATTGCCTCCGCTGTTAAGAGGAATGAATATTAGTCCAAACCCCTCAACATCATCAAGTATTTTGAGTTTTGATCTCACAGAAACAGTAAAAGATCTTTCTGTGCGAATTTATCACATTACAGCCAAAACTAATTTTAAAGAATTAAGAAAAGAAAAAAACAAAGTAGCAGGATTTTATAGGCAACAAATTGGTTTATATAATCTACCAACAGGAATTTATACTGTTGAAATTAATGCAGATAATAACATCTACAGTCAAAATCTGAGCATAATTAAATAAATGTGTTTATGAAAATTTCATTCCTATTTTGGGTTATTACAATATTATTTCCTACACGGCTATCATCCCAAAAGAAAGCAGAATTTGAGTCTGATTTTATTATGACGAATGCTCAAGGCAGAATTGCAAGATTCACTATAGGGTTTGATAAAAATGCTTACGCAGAATATGAGGATACAATCTTTGGTGAATATAATCTTTATCGCCCGAATCATGATATATTTTTCCGGGACAGTTTTGATGTTCTGCTACATCCATTTAATGTTTTTTCATATGACAGATCGATTGTCCAGTCTTTAAAATGTGGGGAATATGAATACGGACCTTTGCAATTAATAATAAAAGTTAATACCTATATGTTTCCTTTGATATTAAAATGGGATAGGAAGGAGTTTAGTGGTATTTGTGTAGCCAGGAGCTATTTTGAACCAAGCATTACGGGACCACTTATGGGTAATTACTCCGATATCATTCTATTAAGAAACTTGGATTCTTTAATAATCACAAATGATATGGCAAAGAGCATAGCCGAATATCCTTATTTTGGAAATAACAATATAGATACGGTGCGATTTATGAATTTTGCATTCCGACCCCAAGGTGCCTCTACTACTGAGACACAGAAACAAATCAATCCTGACGTAAGACATAATAATGGAAGATTCGTGTTAAATAATGTGGTGGAGTTTCATACTATGAATATATATTCGTTGGATGGAAGATTACTAAACTCTGTCCGAATGCCATCTATTCATAGTGGTGAAATCAGTATACCCTGGATCCCCCCTAATAATAATGTTTATATAGTGAGTTTGGTAGGTCACCGAAATTTGAAGTCCTTTAAGTTGTACTGTTATTAATATGAGTTGATGAATATTTCATATTTATTGTACACTCTTGGATTGATATTTCCAATACTGGTATCATCCCAAAAGAAAGCAGAATTTGAGTCTGATTTCACAATAACTAATGCTCAAGGCAAGTCTATAAAATTTACGATAGGATTTGATAAAAATGCTTATGATCCATATGAGGATACTTTATTTGGAGAGTATCATATAAAACCCTCGAACCAAGACTTATTATTTAGAGATAGTTTTGATATACAGCTGCATCCATTTAATGTTTATTCCTATGATAGGTCCATAGTTCAATCTCCAAAATGTGGTGAATACGAATAAGGTCCTTTACAACTCGTATTAAAGGTAAATACCTATATGTTTCCATTGACATTAAAGTGGAATAGAACAGATTTTAACGGCATATGCGTAGCTCGAAGTTATTTTGAACCCTCTGTGATGGGACCGCTTACCGGTAATTATTCAGATATTATTTTATTAAGAAACTTTGATTCATTAATAATTACCAATGAAATGGCTAAAAGCATTAATATTCGAACTCATGCGGGGGATAATAACGTAGATACTATCCGTTATATGAATTTTGCATTCCGAGTCCAAGGTGCATCTACCACTGAGACCCAAAAACAAATCGGTCCAATTGTTAGACATAATAATGGAAGGTTTGCATTAAATAACGTAGAGCAGTTTCATACAATGAATATATACTCGTTGGATGGAAAATTACTAAACTCTGTCCGAATGCCATCTATTCGTGGTAGTGAAATCAGTATACCCTGGATACCCCCTAATAATAATGTTTATATAGTGAGTTTGGTAGGTAATCGAAATTTAAAAGCAGTTAAGGTGTATTGTTATTAGTAAACAGTAGACAGTTACTCAGTGGTCAGTCAAATTGCTGCCCCATGAAATAGGTTGACAAGCTTTCTACCCAAAGCCTAAAGATGTGGATAACTTTTTCAGTTTAATAATATGGTAGTTTTTTAAGTTTGTTCTGCCAGAATGAAGCGGAATCGAGCTATGCTGGGGAGCAACTCGACAGGATTAATTCTGGTAGAACGAAAAGTTCTTTTAGACCTTCCCAAATCTTTTGGGGAGGTTTTCTTTTGACTAAATTCAAAAGTAACATTTCGGTCTGATATGCCTAAAAAAAACCCAACATTCATTTTTGTTAGATTTTAAAGGTATAGGTCGACAACTGCTTTCTTTCCAGAGCATTCTGTCCGTGGAGGGATAGTTCAAATTCAACCGGAGACTTCTAGCCCAGCTTTTCTTGTTTTCTATTGTAATTGTATTCCATTTTTATTTCTTGTAGTCCTTTGTTAAATTCTTTCTCATTCCTTCCTCGTATGAGGGGAAGAAAATGTTCTTTAATCATCCCATTTCTCTGTTCGGCATATCCATTTTGAAGGCAATTATTTGCGACGCTTATTATCATTTTCAGCGATTCCGTTTTTTTCATATACAAGTCTGGAAAATATTGTGAACCGCCATCCGTATGATGGATGCATCCTCTGATTTCTTCTCCTCTTAACTCCTCACCCTGCTCTAATGGTTTGATTGCTTCTATTGACCTCATCCTTGGGCCACCATAAATACCAACCATCATTGCACTATATAAATCAAATAAACTAAATACAAAATACCGCTGACTATCCTTTAGCACATAAGTCAAATCTCCAACTATAACTTGATTTATATCTTCGATGATCAATCCATTAACCAGATTGTCGTATTGCCAGCTTCTCGGACTTGATATCGTGGTTATCATTTTTGTACTTACCCGGCTTAAGGTTAGTCCATATTCCGACATCAGCGACTCAAACTTATTCACCCCCAGGTTATATTTCCTTTTTATCCCTAAATTGTAATACAAGGATCTTGAACCCGCATAGGCATCCTTCCCCATTCGGTATTTATTAACTTCTATAGAAATTTCATCCATCACCGTTTCTTCTTTTTTCCTTCTGATCATAGATTGACAATACGCTTGTCGGCTTACCCCGGTATAGCTATACAGCTGCTCCATGGTAATCCCATTCATTCCACTTTTATTGGCTTTTATACCCTCCAGAATAATCATTTGGTTTTTTTTTCAAAATCATTCCCCAACTTATCTGTTGCCAATCTCATGCATTGTTCCAGATAAATTATTTTTATCTGTTGTTCTCCAATGATTTGTTTCAACTTTTTTGCTTCCCTTTCTAAATCTTTCAGTTTATTAATTTCATCCCGACTCTGTATCAATATTCCTTTCGGCATAGGCTCTTTACCATATTTCTCCACCCACCTTTTAACGTTTGATTGCCTGACTTCATAGGCCAGGCTCACTTGCTGCAAAGTCAATTTGCCTAATTCAAGATCAATTACGATTTCCTTTTTGAAATTTTCACTGAATCGCCTCCTTAGTCTCTCTTGTAATGTCATTTCTTAATAATTTAAGAAAAGTTATCAACATTTTTTGTGTCAACGTATTTCATGAGAGAACACTCAGTTTCAATCAATCCTTAGCCAGTCCAAAATCTAATCAATCGATCCGATTCGGATCAATCGTAAATCGTAAATCAATTCTATTTCGTTTAACTTTTTATATTTCTATACATGATACTTCCAATCGTGATGGAGCAAAGTAAAAGCCCAAGAAACTCCCGCATATTTTCGACGTATGGTGTTTCTGCTTTCATTTGATCCGCAATATTAGGCATACCATGAGTCAGCCAGGCCAATAAGTCAGGAACATAAAATGCTGCCCAAATCCAGGAACCAAGGAAGGTCAACCCAACGAACAAATTATAATACCTGCCTTTGTATTCCAAAAAACAAATCGCTGCGATCAATAAATAATAAGGTGCCCAGATATAGGGGTCCGGATCATTGTATTGTAATACGGCAAAAGAAATAAAGATAAAACCCAGGACTAAAAAAAATATTTTCATGCAAATTAGTATTCGATGGTAAAAGAAAGATTGGGTAAAATTCCTAATTGATAGTTGACCACAGTTTGTTTTTGAACATAATCAAAATAAGAGAAGGCGAAATTTTGTTTATTTGTCAAGTTTTGAATATCCAAAGCTAACAATGTGTTCATGTGTTTGTAAAACTTTCTTTTATAAATCCGGAAATCCAACCGGTATAAATCAGGTCTTTTAATGGTATTTAATTTACCCCATTCATATGCCTGGAACTTGAGGAGAATCGATTTGGCTTCATCGATAGGAGTATCTCTTAATGCTCCGCCATAGGAAAATTGAGTGTGGAATCCAATTAATCTTTTCGCTTTCGATTTTTCTTTGACCCATTCCCTGCCTATCCCGGAGTGCAACAAGTATTTTTGATCAAACCGACTTGAAAATATTTTCCCGGATGGAGCGACTAGTTTGGAATTAAATAAAGACAGATTGCCCGTCCAACTCCATTCACCAAAATGTGTACCCAATGTAGTTTCCAATCCATAGACTTTGCCTTTAGAATCAGACTGACCGATTTCTCCAATCTGAAATGGATTTTCATTGATCAATGAATAATGTTCACCGCCGGCAGGCACTTTCAAATGATATTGATAGTATATAGAACTACTCCATTCAAACATCTCTTTTGATTTTTGATAACCCAATTGAAATTGGTAAGAAGGAATTGGGTTCCGGAATGCTTTGGGATAATATGAAATAGGACTGGGCAATTGAGAGTATTTACCCGCATGTAATTGAATAGATTGATCCGGTTTTAATCGATACATCAATTGTATCCTCGGTTCCAATGATGCTCCGATTGAAATCAGCGAATGAATTCCGGTTTGCCAGGTTAATTTTTTGATCTGTATGGAATAATTGACATAAGGTTGAATACTGTAATATGGATCGGGGCAACAATTTGCATTTGGAGCAACTGATCCTCCCTGGTATCTGGCCTCATCTTTATTGGCATGTACTTGCATTCCGCTGGTCAATACTCCATTATTACGAATAGCAGTTACAAATCGAGAATGTAAACTCCATTTTTCCTGATTCAAATGATTTTGATTCGCTAAGGTTTCCGTACTTACCAATCCAAATGAACGGGATGTTTTTAATCTTGAATAAATATAATCATTCACCCATCTGTTTTTGCTGTTTATTCTCAATTCATGGCTGAGTCCGGCAATAGTCTGTCCACCGGAAAATTCAATGTTTTGTCTTTCTTTATCTATAGTGAGTTGAGTGGAATCCTTTTTCCCGGCATAGCGATTGTGATTGTTGCCAGTGAAAAAATAAATACTCCAATCATTTTTTGCTGTTGGGAAATGCAGATGGCCCATAAGGTCCTGGTAATTGATGCTTTCATCCCCAAACTGGGCACCAAGTACTGACAATAAACCCACCGTGGAGTACCGGTAACGCATAATAAATGAGCTCCCCCTCGAACCGGACAAAGGGCCTTCCAGGCCGACCTCCATCCCCAATAAACTGATTTGAGCCTCTGCTGAAAGTTTATCTATCCTTCCGGGTCTTAGATTTAGGTCTACAATACCAGCTAATGCATTTCCAACTCCAGCCGAATAAGGTGATTTTATCAAATAGGTATTTTCCAATACTGAAGCACTGATCATGTTGACCCCACCTCCACTAGCGCTGGCCTGATCTGTAAAAGTGCCCGCATTACTTAGGTGGTTGGGGTTGACGATTTCTGTGCCATTGATCATCCATTTTACAAAAGCCGGGTTATTACCTCTTATGATCAAATGGTTTGCAGCATCATTGAGGGGGGACACACCAGCCTGCTGAGTAAATAATCTTGCCGGATCAAAAAAACCAGCCGGCAATCGCTCTGTTTGTTCCCTGGAAACCAGCAGACGATTGGACAGGGGATGCAAATAATCTCCGGTGGTCCGGTCAGTAATAATGACCTCAGGTAAATCTTCAATCTCCGGCTCCATCTCAATATAAATGGGCACGTTGATGCGGCCTATCAGATAATTGAATATCCTCGCTTCCTGGTAATTGGCGAAAGCAGCATGGATCATATATCTGCCAGAATTGACATTTTCGAAATTAAATTTACCGTTGAGATCGGTCACTGCAGTTGCCGTATCACCATTAAGATCAATTAACCTGATTATTACCCCGGTGAGACTCTGGTGGGTATAGGCGTCTTGGATAAACCCGGTGACCTGGGTCTGAGCGCGGAGGGTTAAACAGGAAACTGATAAAACCAACATCAGGAGCGTGTTGATTCTGTTCCGCTTGGATGATTGCATATATCGATAGCAAAGTTAGTCTTTAAGCACCGGGTCCACCTTTTTTAATCTGAAATAATTAATTTTAAGGTTCAAAATTGCCTTATTTGGAAACCGTCTTTTCTGCCATTAAAATCCTGCCAGCGGAGCATGATGATTTTCATGTGATCCGTTCAGCACTACAGCAGAATAAATTGATTTATTCTGATCTCGATTCCCGGTTGCCACACTTTTTTAAAGCCACTTCAAATCAAACTTTATCCGGTTGTATCGGGCTGGAGATTTATGGTAGCCATGGTTTGTTGCGGAGTTTATGGGTTGCTCCTGCATTTCGAAATCAAGGCTTGGCACAAAATCTGGTGAATACGCTGGAAGTTTACGCCACCGGACTTAACCTTCAGAATTTATATTTATTAACTGAAACTGCCGAAACATTTTTTTCAAAAAGAGGTTATCAAAGATTGGATCGCCTTGCAGCACCTGAAGCACTGAAAGGAAGTGCGGAATTTAAATCATTGTGCCCCGATTCAGCGGCGTTAATGGTTAAAAACCTCTCAGGCCAGTGATACTTTTTAGGGAAGACGATTAAGAAAACCGTGGTTGCATTAGCTGATACTATATGTTGTTCCACCTACTAATTTAATTTCCGATAAACGATGTTAATATGATGACCAGGACGGGTCCGGGGGAGAGCGTGTAAAATAAATTTATATCCTGCCGGCATTTTTCGTCAATAGAATTTAGTTACATTAGACCTTTAAACTTATTTGTAATGCAAAGTCTTCAGATAAAAGAAAATCCGACTGTTTATGATGTCGTTATTGTCGGCTCCGGTGCAGGTGGGGGAATGGCCACCTATATCCTGGGTCAGGCCGGCCTGAAAGTTTGTTTACTGGAAGCCGGACCGATGTACGATCCTAAGAAAGACATCACCCAATTTAAATGGAATTGGGAATCTCCGCGTCGGGGCGCCAGCACCAAATTTCGCCCTTTTGGTGATATGGATGCTTGTTATGGAGGCTGGGAGATCGACGGAGAGCCTTATACTCAAAAGAACGGATCCACGTTTGATTGGTGGCGTGCAAGGATGATGGGGGGAAGGACCAATCACTGGGGAAGGATATCATTGCGTTTTGGTCCACGTGATTTTAAGCATAGGAGTCATGATGGGTTGGGGGAAGATTGGCCCATTGGTTATGATGAAGTTAAACCTTATTATGACCGGGTGGATAAACTATTGGGGGTTTTTGGTACCAATGAAGGCCTGCCCAATGATCCGGATGGGTATTTTTTAAGGCCCCCGAAACCACGTTTACACGAATTATATATCAAGAAAGGGGCATTAAAAGCAGGGGTCAATGTGATCCCTTCACGGCTCTCCATGCTCACTGAAAAAATAAACGATGAACGTGGAGTGTGCGTATACTGTGCCCAATGTGGAAGGGGATGTCAGTATTACGCTGATTTTGCCTCTTCATCCTGCCTGGTCATCCCTGCGTTGAAAAATAAAAATGTGGAATTGATTTGTAACGCCATGGCCCGCGAAGTGACTACAGATGCGGAAGGAAAAGCGACCGGAGTCTCCTATGTGGATCGCCTGACCATGCAGGAAAGCCGTATCCGGGGAAGAGCGGTGGTCCTGGCTGCCAGTGCATGCGAATCGGCTCGGTTGATGCTCAATTCCAAATCATCCAGGCATCCAAATGGTTTGTCCAATTCAAGTAATATAGTCGGTAAATACCTGCATGATTCCACCGGAAAAGATATGGGTGGTGTTTTGCCTGAACTTATAGGTCATGAGCGGTATAATGAAGACGGAGTGGGAGGTGCACACATCTATTCACCCTGGTGGCTGGACAATAAAAAACTGGATTTTCCGCGGGGGTATCATATTGAATACGGTGGTGGCATGCGTATGCCGGGTTATGGATTTATGTCGGGAATGGAAAACCTCAATGGCAAATTCCCAGTCAAAGGACAGACCAAAGAAGCAGGAGGTTATGGTGCATCCCTGAAACAGGATTACCGCAATTTTTATGGGGCATTCGTGGGGATGGCCGGCCGGGGTGAAGCCATTGCCCGTGAAGACAATTATTGTGAGATCGATCCCAATGTGGTGGACAAATACGGAATCCCGGTATTGCGGTTTAATTACAAATGGTCGGATTATGAAATCAAACAAGCTAAACATATGCAGGAGACCTTTCAGGAAATCCTCACCCAGATGGGAGCTACCATTACCTACGGAATCGGAACAGCAGAGAATAACTATGGCTTGGCTGCCCCGGGACGCATCATACACGAAGTAGGGACAGTTCGAATGATGAATGACCCTAAAAAAGGGCCTTTAAATAAATATGCACAGGCACACGAATGTAAAAATCTCTTCGTAGCCGATGCCGGTTCATTTGTATCCCAGGCAGACAAAAACCCTACCTGGACCATCATGGCCCTGTCTATGCGTACTTCCGAATACCTTATTGACCAATTTAAAAAGAAAGAAATCTAATTTTCAGAAAAGGGTAATTTTGAAAACAAAAGAAATAATAAAAATAATCGAACAAGATGGTTGGTTTTTGGTTAGGCAAAAAGGTAGTCACCAACAATTTAAACATTCAATTAAAAAGGGGTTGGTTACCGTTCCTGTTCATAGGCTCTCCAATGACCTTACAAAAGAGATGGAAAAATCAATATTAAAACAAGCACAGTTATTAAAATAATATACATGCTCAAATATGTGATTATTATTGAAAAAGTGCAGGATGGAGGATACGGGGCTTATGTTCCGGATTTGCCAGGATGCATAGGGATGGGAGAAGATTATGAATCTGCACTTGAAAATACCATTGAAGCCATAAAATTTCATCTGGAAGGCTTAAAAGAAGAAGGCTTCGATATTCCCTTACCAAACGCAATGAGTGAAACACTAATCTTAACCTGATCCTCGAACTAAAGTTATTCTTGTCAAAAATCAACAAAATGAAACGTCGCGAATCTCTCAAAACAATAGCCCTCGGTTCGGTCACCGCTATGGGTTTATTGCAGTCTTGTAAAACAGAAGACAACAAACCCGCTGAAGCCAAAATCGATCCGGGCAAAACACCCCCGGAAGGCCCTTCGCGTCAACCTGAAGAAATCGCCAGGTATCAGGAGATTGTATCCAAAACATTTTTTACAGCCGACGAAATGGCAACCATCGCCATATTGGCCAATATTATCATCCCAAAAGATGCAGTAAGCGGCAGTGCTACCGATGCCGGGGTCCCGGATTTTATTGAATTTATAGTCAAGGATCAACCGAATCACCAGGTGCCTATGCGGGGTGGATTGAGGTGGTTGGACTTGCAAAGCCTGACTAAATTCCAAAAACCGTTTAAGGACGTCTCATCAGCCCAGCAGATTGAATTAGTGGATCTGATTGCTTATCCTAAAAAAGCCAAACCTGAACATTCCCAGGGTGTGAGCTTTTTTAACCTGATGCGTAACCTCACGGCCAGCGGATTTTATTCATCGGCCATGGGGGTTAAAGACATCGGCTACAAAGGAAACACCCCGAATAAATGGGCAGGTGTTTCGGAGGACGTATTAAAAGTACATGGGATGGCGTATACGGAGAAGGAATTAAAAGAATGTATATAATTAGAAACACCTACGAAGCCGCTTAAAATTAGCATTTAAAGCGATCCTGTTTCGTTTTAGATTTAATCCTGATTCCAAGTATATAACTCGTGCAATTTAAGCAGATACCCCGGTCACTATGATCTTGTGATTTATTAATTATTTGTTTATTTTCACTTTATAACACTATGATAGGGTGGGCAAAATCGATCATCCGATTCAAGTATACTGGTAATTATTTGTTTGTTTATCGATAAACGTAAGTCTATGATTGGTAAATTATTTGTTGCAACGCTGCTCGCATCAGGATACCTTCTGTTTGCCGTTGCCTGCAAAAATGTAGAATTAGAATCTGGTAATTTGAATCAAAGACCCCCGGATTTTCATCTCGATTCATTAAAAGCAGAGCAATTAATTGTCTGGGCAGGAGACCAGGATGATAAAAAGAAATCAATTGATACATTAAAACCTTTATTGGATTGGTATTCCGGTCTTTGCCATCAATCCATGGGCAATAGGTTGTGCTTGATTAATGGTCATGTACTCTTTGAAATCGGTTTTAGTTTTCAACTCCTTGGATTGTATGACAGTGCATTTATATACCTTCAACAGGGATATGATCATTGTATGGAACACTTTGGTGAAAAGCACATCCTTACCACCATGTTTCTTAATAAATTAGCCTTCTGTTATAGTCATTTTGGAGATTTAAAAAGATACAGGGAAAATTTATTTCATTCTTTTGATTTGCGCCGTGAAATCCTGGATAGCAACGATATTTTTCTTTCCTTGGCCTATGGAAATATGGGTGGATTTTACGATTAAATCGGGGATTATACGAAAGCGAAATTGTATTATGATAAAAGTACGGAGATCCTCAACTACCATTTTAAACTATATGAACAAAGTGAAAAACTGGTAGAAAATAAGAGATTAATAGAAGTACATAATTTTATGTTTGAATTACCCAAAACGCTTAATCGATTATTGAAGAGTATTCCCTTACGTTATATTAACTCGAAATTAGTGGAGTCTTATATGGCATCCACAAGAAAAGAATTCAGTCTGGCCGAATCCTTAATCAATGACGTCGACAAGTTATTAATTAAATATCCGAGGGAAAAAAATAACGTTAAGTACCTATACTATAGTGTTAATGCCGAATTGGCTATGCAAAAGCGAGAATTTATTAAAGCGGGTTTGTTTTTGGATTCTGTGATTCAGCAACTGCAAGCCAGGAATAATTGGACTGGTTTGATCCCTGTTTATAATCAGAAGAGTTACGTGTTATCCCAGGAGGGTAGAATTCAGGATGCCATAGAGCTGGTAAAATCAAAAATGGTTTCTGCTCCTAATGATTTTATTGCCAAATACCTCAGGCAAACCCGACTGGTTCAACTCTATTTTGAATCCGGACAATTTAAAGATGTTTTATCAATCTGTGACTCGGCTTATCATACTTACCTGAATGATGGTAATTATGGAGCATTGAAGGAAAATCGTATAATTTGGTCAAACCTGACACCGGACTATATCAAAAACGTATTGTATTTTTTGTGCTATGAGTTTAAATCCCTGGTTAAAATGGGAGGGCAAGACATGATTCGGGATCAGCGGCAAGATTGCCTGAGATTGTTCAATCTTTTCAATGAAGGCTTGGTATATCTTCAGGAAAGAAATTTTTCTGAAGAAGGCAAAATTGCCCAGGAAATTGAATTCTATCCCTTATATGAAACAGCTATCCGACTGGCATCAGAAGAATACCAGATAAATAAAAATGATCAATCCATACAAAACCTCATCAATTGGTCTGAAGCGCATAAGTCCATTACATTACGGAATTGCATCATTCAAAAATATGAGATACGGGAAGCCCATCTTCAAAGTCCTCTAGCTGCAGTGCTCGAACAACAGAATGAGATTGAACGGACCAAAGTAAAAATTTTATCCACTCAAAAGGAAAATAAAAAGGAGGATTCACTTCAACTTGGTCTGCTTAAATCAACATTATTTGAATTGGAAGCGGATTTGGACATCCTGCAAGGAAATAATAAGGAATTGCTGCAAAAGATTTACAACCCCACGGAGCGGATGGAATATCCCATGGCTGAAATTTTGAACTACCTGAAAGAAAACCAGGCGCAATTAATCGATTATTTTGTCGGCGATGAATACCTGGTTGCAACCTTGATTTCTTCAGATGGAAAATATAATTATTCTAAAAAACTAAGTCTCAGGGATAAAAATAATATGGATGTCTTTATTCAATATTCCAGTCAACGGGCTGTACAACTTGAACTTGAAGCTGTGACGAAAGAGATGTATAATCTGTTATTAGCCCCTTTTGAAAAGAACCTGACCTCCGAACACCTTATCGTCATCCCGGACGGATTATTGTTTAAAATTCCATTTGAAATGCTTGTGGATTCAGCCGGGGAGCCTATGATAAAAAAACATTCCATTCACTATGAATTTTCAAGCAAGTTGTTACTTCAAAAATCAAATACCAATGCCAGGTATTTTTATTCCGGTTTTGCACCGGAGTATTCAGGGAAAGAAAACATACAGGTTACTGAAACGCAGGCTAAAACGTTGGAAGGATTTTATTCTGAAAGCCGGGCTACGCTAGGTCCTTTGAATTTTAATATCCCTGAAGTTCTTGAAGGGGCGAAAATCATGAATGGCCTGAGCTTTGTAGGAAAGGATGTCGACAAACAAACGTTCAAGAATAATGCCAACGATTCTCGTATTGTACACCTGGCTATGCATGCCGTTGCTGATAATCAAAATCCCGATTATTCCCAGCTTTTTTTTCGCTCCAAACAAGGAAATGAACCGCTTTTTGCCTATGAGTTAAACGAATACAGTATGAATACGGAATTAGCCATTTTAAGCGCATGCAATACTGGAGTTGGACGATACCGGCGCGGTGACGGAGTTCAATCTTTGGCCAGGGCATTCAAATCAGCCGGATGTAAAAATGTATTAATGAGTCTATGACCAGCAAATGATGCTTCCACCAAAGAAATAGTGGTTGGATTTTTGAACAATATCAAGGCAGGCATGGGTAAGGCGGATGCCCTTCGTAAATCAAAACTGGACTACGTTTTATCAGGCCAGGCTTTTGCAAAGCAGCCTTACTTCTGGGCTGGATTGGTATTATTTGGGGATAACGAAGCCATGAAGTTAAATACGTTTACATTGCCTGTAAAGTGGATCGTTTCCGGGATGATCCTATTGATTGTTCTTATTTACTTTTTTAATAGACACTCTAAAAGGAAGCAGGTTGATCTGGCAGCAAATTAATTTGTCAAAGCCATCAGATGTACGGGTTACCTGTGTGACGAAAATGAACTAATCTTTGCAATCGTCATATCATGTGATGAATGAAGAAATATTTCTCTGGAATCTGATCCGGATGATCTAATTTTATTGACTTAAATCGATTTATTGTTTATGAAATATACTTTGCTTTTATTGTTTTTAGGATTCGGAATTATTACATCCGCCCAGGCCAATATGGACGATGCCGTCATCTCCACCATTAAAATCAAAGACCATATCCATATGTTGCAGTGGCAGGGAGCCGGCAACATGATGGTATTGTCCGGTAAGGATGGGAATGTATTGATCGATGACCAGTTTGCTCCGTTAGTAGTGAAAATCAACGCTGCAATTCAGGCTATCTATCCTGGAGAGGTCAAATTTTTATTTAATACCCACTACCACGGTGACCATTCCGGGGGTAATGAAAATTTTGCGAAAATGGGCGCCACCATTTTGGCGCACAAGAATGTACGAGCCCGCCTGGCCGCCGACCAGCGCATCATTAATTTTTCACAACCCCAAAAAGCTGCACCGGAAGCCGCCTGGCCGGTGATCACGTTTGGAGACGACCTGGAGGTTCACCTCAACGGAGAAGATGTAATGATATTTCACGTGGATCATGCCCATACCGACGGTGATGCACTTTATTATCTGCCTAAAAGCAATGTCCTACATACAGGAGATTGTTTTATGAAAGGGCGTTTTCCATTCATTGACCGAAATTCAGGGGGCTCCGTGGACGGCTGGATTGCTGGAGCATCCCGGACACTTACGATCATCGACGAGGAGACCATCATCATACCAGGTCACGGGGACCTGGCCAATAAAAAAGATTACAGCGATGCACGGGACGCCGTGATGGCACTGAGAGATATGGTCAAAAAAAAGGTCAATGAAGGCTTGGACCTGGATCAGATCAAAGCCTTAAATCTCAGCAAAGAATACGACTCCAATTTCGGAAGCGGCTTTATTAAAAGTGAAGCCATGGTCACTACTATTTATAAAGATCTGAAAGGGGAAAAATAAAATTGTTCCCAACGCACAATCCCTAATTAGATAAGTACTAAAAATGGTCCAGCTGTCCTTTGGCCTTTAGGAGATGGACCCGGAGTATGGTGGCTACAGACAAGGCATCCTTTATCTCCCCTCGTTCAACCATATCCACCAGTTCATCGAAATGGATTTTTTTTACTTCCAGTTTTTCATCGACCTCCGGAGAGGAGGGCCCATGTGAAAGTCCGGTTGCAACATAAGATATGGATATCTCATCCGTCGCCGAATTGGATAACTGCATTTCCAGTACCGGCGTAAACAATGCGGCTTTTAATCCGGTTTCTTCGGTCAACTCCCTTTCAGCAGCCTGCAGAGGCTGTTCCCCTTCATGGCAACCCCCTTCCGGCAATTCCCATTCATAGCTGTCCAGGGGATACCGGTATTGACCTACGATCCAAGTATATCCTTTTTCGTCTATTGGAAGGATGGCTACAGCAATATTTTTGAAATGGATTTTTCCATAAATGCCGGGCACCCCACCCGGATTGATCACCTGGTGTTCTTCCACTAAAATCCAGGCATTTTCGTAAACCGTAGCTTTCGACAAGGTAGTCCAGGGATTTGAAACAGGGTCCATGAAAACAAATCTACAAAGTCATTGCACACAAAGTTTTATTTTTATGCTATGGATACAAAAACATTAGCCAACTTACCCAAATATCAGGTTCATCCGGAAAGTAAATTGATCGTTCGTTTCCAGGATTGTGATCCATTCCAGCACCTCAACCAATCGCGTTACCTCGATTATTTTGTAAACGCCCGGGAAGATCAGTTGCGGGAGCATTATGGTTTGGATATCTATAAGTTTGCGATGGAAAATGGGGCCGGTTGGATGGTGACCCGCAATCAGATTGCTTATCTCCGCCAGGTCATGGTCAATGAAGTTGTAACTATCCAGACTCATGTGATCAACTACGATCACCAGAATGTGACGGTAGAAATGATCATGTGGGACGAGCAAAAAGTGAAACCTAAAGCCCTGCTTTGGGCAACGTTTGCCTTTGTCAATATCCTGGAAGGGAAACGCGCCATCCACTCTGAAGATATTATGGAGTTTTACAGCAGGGTAAAATGGTCGGATGTCATCGCTCAGACATTTGACCAGCGTGTCAATGCCCTCTATCTGGCTGGTAAGGAAAAAACAACCTAGTGCTATGTTAAGTTTAATTTGTCCAATTTCCCACAGAGAGCGAAGCGATGGGTCGATCCTTTTCTCCATATACTCTTTCACTACCTCCTGTGATATCCGATCCCGGGATATTCGTTAATTCTAATTTGTCGTATTTCACAAAACGACACGAAGACCACAACGAGCAAAGCGAGCGACGAAAAAATCGGATTGGGGTTGTAACAACACAACGTTACTACGAAGCTTAGCTACTCGACGGGATATTTGTCCGTCACAATAAGCTTAACTTTACACTAGTGCTATGTTAAGTTTAATTTGTCCGCTGTAACAAGCTTTAATTGAAACTAGGTCTGGGTAGGAAAGACCATGTCAATAATTTGTTGAGTATTTATCCGGTTATTTAAAAGGGTGTCAAACAAATTTTTACGGGCTTGGCCATCGGATTCAGTAAAGGGAGCCCTTTTTAAATCCTTTACCAATTGCCTCCATTGGTTTACCCCATCCGCAAAGTGGACCAATCCATTCCATTCCCGGTGGACCTGCATAATCTGGCTGGTAATAATATGTCTGCCTAGTGCCAGGGAATCAATCATCTTCATTTTATAACCGGTAGTTTGGGTGAAGGGCAGCAGTACGATGTGAGCCGCCTGGATAAGCTGGTTCATTTTTTCAAATGAAGGAGAGTGGATCAGTGCAACATTTGGGGCGCTATGAATTCGTTTGATCAGCCGTCTTGAAGGAGAATGCCCGGCAATAACAAGGGAAAAAACCATGGTATCGAAAACCTGGTTGATTAAAAAAATTGCGGCATCTTCATTTTCCTTAATACGGAGGTCGCCGTGATAAATAGCATAATCTCCTGTTCCGGTTAAATTCAGGACCTCGGTATGGGGATGAAAGGGAGGCAACCACTTGGCATTGATCCCTGAATTATTCAATAAATCTGTTTCTTCCCGGGAAATGGTGAAAAGCCCGTCGGCCTGACTCAATATTTTATTTTCGAGCCATTTGCACCGGATTGATTCCCACTGATAATATATTTTTTTCACCTGGGAAGGTGAAGAGCGGGCAAGATGATTATAATAAGTGGATTCCACATTATGCATCCGGATGTACTTTTTTCTGCCACTCAGGAGCAGATCCTCAAAATGAAATAACGTATGCAAACCCTCAAACC
>Ga0163151_10003639_pt1 | contig 21858 bp, 17 predicted proteins | sample OliLakLV19MP5IB2_FD_145596 | JGI IMG/M metagenome (GOLD analysis project Ga0163151, IMG submission 145596) | Freshwater microbial mat bacterial communities from Lake Vanda, McMurdo Dry Valleys, Antarctica - Oligotrophic Lake LV.19.MP5.IB-2 | ecosystem: Environmental > Aquatic > Freshwater >... | reverse complement strand
GTTGAAGAATGTCTTGCACAGCGGCGCTGCGCTGCGCAAATTTGTTGAGTTGGTGGAGGCACAAGGTGGTGATCCGAAAGTCGTCGACGATTACTCTTTGATGCCACAGGCCAAAATTCATTTCGAAATGAAAGTGCCCGGTAAGACGCCACTTTGGATTTCTGGCTTGCACGGCAAGCGCATCGCTGAGGCTTGTAAATTGATGGGCGCAGGGCGCAGCAAGAAAGGCGATCCGATCAATATGGCGGTCGGCGTGGTGTTACATGGTAAGGTCGGTAGCTGTCTGCAACCAGGTGAGTCCGTTGCAACTGTATACGCTGACAATGAGGCTCAGCTGCAACTGGCGTGCAAAGTGATCGAAAGTGGTATCGAATACAGTACCGAAAAGGTCGACGTACCTCCAGTGATTCGCGCGATGATCGGCGCGCCTGCTGCTGTTTAAGAGAGAGCGATGGAATCCTGGCGATTACTTTCTTATGCTGAATTCGACGGTGCCACCAACATGGCCATCGACGAAGCGATTCTCGATTCGCACATTCGCGGACTGGTGCCACCGACGTTGCGCGTGTATGGTTTTTGTCCTCCGGCAGTGACTATCGGGTTGAGCCAGAAAATGGATCTTGAACTGATTGAAGAGATTCAGTCAAAAGGCATTCAGGTAGTTCGTCGACCAACTGGCGGACGCGCCGTTCTCCACCTGCAAGATCTAACCTATTCTTTTGTCGGCTCTGATTCAACCAGGGACGGGTTCCTGAGCACGTCAGTGACCGAGTCCTACCGGCAAATCTGTCAGGGACTAATGGCTGCATTAGAGGGGCTTGGAGTGATCACCGAGCTTGGCGAAAGTGGCGTTGCTTACAGGCATCTGCAAGATTGTTTTATGGCAACCTCCGGCTGCGATCTTCAGCACGGAGGTACGAAGTTGATTGGCAGCGCCCAGACTCGGCGACGCGGAGCCATTCTTCAGCATGGGTCCGTTCCCTTGAATCAGGATCCGAGCTTAATGCCCTCACTGTTGCGCGAAACGACTGCCGATTCGAAGCGGCATCTGAACCTTTTTGACCTGACCAAAGGCGTGCTGACTTTCGAAGAACTTGAGCAGGCCTTTAAAATGGGTTTCGAGAGAGCCTTCGCCATCAGATTAGCGCAAGCTAACCTAACGGAAGAGGAGCATGCTTTCGTCAGCCTGAAAATCAATGCCAAAGTTGCTGTTGCCACTTGAATGTGAGAAACGCTTAGTCTTAGCTGCGTACTTGTCCCATTACTGCCTTGTATCAATACGCCTTAGAGTCTGTGTAGTTAGACCCAATTAAGGCGACTATGGGTTTTGAGAGGCCTTCTTCGCAAAGTTCTGACAGCACGGCCATTCGAGGCAACGTGCTGATGGCCCAGGGCGGCAACAATTTTCAAGCTGAGCTAATGGGTCAGGCGCAGGAAAGCGGGACTAGTTGGACAAAGCTGGGAGTTGAGTTTAGCGGCTCGCTCGTTTCGGGAATAGGTGGAACAGCTTTTTGGGCGATCGCTGGACGCGGTGGTTTCGGGCTGGCTACAAAGGTGCTCGGTACTGCAGCCACTTCCGGTTTGCTCCGGCTTGGCGTTGAAAGCGAGCTTGAGGATATTTTTCTAGATCCAAAAGAACATACAACGGGCAAGGAAAAATTCCTCTGGGGAATGGTCGACGGCTTTGCCGGTGTTGCAGGAACAGCCGCTGAGGCCAGGGCCGCACAGTGGTACGGCAAGAAGTTAGGCACCGCCTATCTAGGCCCCGGCGTTAGCGATGGGCTTGCCGCTACAGCCGGCAGGAAGGCAGTGGAGAATTCGCTAGACCCGAAGTTCCGCATGAATGCCGTTCGTGGTGTTGCAGGTGGTGCCACCGGCGGTTTCGTCTGGGGCGTACCGCACGAGCTATATAACCATGGTGATGAGTTAGGCACCAAAGACGGCTGGTCGAAGTTCGGGCGCTCCCTGCTCCTAGACACTGCCTTTGGTGGTGTTACAGGCGGTGTGCTTTCCACGTCCATCACGGCGCTGGCAAATGCTAAAGACCTCACAATGTATGCTGCTGCGAGCATTCGCGGTGACGCCGGGCTTACCAAAGTGCGGTTGTTGCATTTTAACGATCTGCACAGCTCTTTGCTCGGTGACGAAGCCACCCTTTCGCAGCTGGTGACAAAATCCGAGCAGCTGCGTTCTGATGCCAAACAGAAGGGAATCAGTTCTTTGCTCTTTGACGCCGGCGATAACTTCTCCGGCACGCCGGAAGCCGGAGCCTCCGATGTTGGCCTTGTCGAAACAAAGGCCATTAACAAATATATGAAGGTGGACGCATTTGTCCCGGGAAATCACGTGGCCGACGCGGGCAATGCTGAAGTCGACGTCGATGGCTGGGTGCGGGTCATTAAGCAGATTCGCGGGGAACTGGGAGATATTCCTGGAGTGGCGGCCAATATTGAATTGCCAGGACACCCGGGCTTCTCAGGACCGACAGGAACTGTGTACAGACCCTATCGGATTGTCGAAGTCACCGGAGGCAATGGTGCTAGCGAACGCGTAGGCGTTGTCGGACTGGTGACCGAGGAGTTGGTTAATGCCGCCAAGCGTGGAGATCTGGTGTATCTGGACGCCGAGCGCGAAGCGACACGCTGGATCGGCCATTTGAACACGCCGAAAAGCGAAGGCGGAGAAGGCGTCAATAAAGTCATCCTGCTTTCTCACCTCGGACGCAATGAAGACCTGCGTTTGGCGCAAAACGTTAAGGGCGTCAGCTACATTATCAGCGCCCATTCACATGATGCTGAGCCAGTGATTGTCTGGGGCAAAAATGCTGCCACCGGTTGGGATGTGCCCGTACTTCAAGCTGGCAGTCAAGCTAAATGGCTTGCACAGTCTGATCTGGTTTTTAAACCTAATGGTGCAGCTGACAAATATAGAACCGTCGGACGCCTGCATGAAATCGACAAATCGGTACCACATCATCCAGCCACTCGTGAGTTCCTGCTGCGCGAGCTAGGCTCGATGACAGAACTTGAAAATCAGAAAATCAATGCCACAGTCACCGGCATATTTGACATGGATGGAGTTCGCGGCTCGGAAGGAAGGCAAACTGAGCTTGGCACTTTGATTTCAAAGGCAGTATTGGACGGAGTAAACCGTCGTATTCCATTTATGACTAGCAGTGGCGTTGAGTTCAAACCGCTTGCACCGATCCCCATCATGCTCAAACACACAGGCGAAATTCGGGAGGCCCTGCCTGCAGGCGTTCCTTCCATGCGCCAAGTTGCCAAAATGTTCTTGAACACAGGTAGCGTTGATCGCGAAACACGCGAACTGGTGGTCGTGTCGATGACGGGCAAAGAGCTTGAAAGCGCGCTTAACTTCGGTGTAGCAGACTTTCCCACGCCAATTCATTTAAAACAAGGCGAACGAGGCTGGCCCAAGGTGGCAAGGGCGATCAAAGAAGTCTTCGGAGACTATCCGCAAGAACCGTTTCACGATTACCCAGGAAACTTTTTGCAGACAGAAGGCCTGAAATACCGGATGGATCTGTCTAAGCCAGTCGGCTCTAGAATCGATGGCATCCAGGTCGTTGACGCAAGCACCGGAAACTTTGTCCCGATAGACAAGGCGAAGTCTTATCAGGTGCTGACCTATAATCATCCGTTGGAAAAGTGGAACAAGAACGGCGTGTTTGGATTTGCACTGCGCGTCGGGGGTGAACAGGCCGTGCGAAAGCACGTACAGGCTGAGTCCATCCCTCTTTCTCAAGTCACTTTGATGGCCGAATGGTTGGAGCGTAGCCGTGTGATATCGCCTCTGCAGTACCGCTCGGATAACATTGTCAATCTGACCCCAGGACGCTGGGAACCAATGGTCAAACCACGCCCGATCGCAACGATCGGTGCTTTAGAAGTTGGTGCAACTGCTTGGTCGAAAGACTAAAACAGCACGAAGCGCTTTTTCTTGCTTGCAATCGGTACGCCATCTTCAGATTTAGTGTCCGCCACTTTTTCTTCATCGCTATTGTTGGGCTGTTCTGCTGTTGCTGAAACAGCGTTGTCAGCAGTAGCGGCAGTTCCGGTCTTGCCAGCTGTGGCGGTGGCTTCCGTCTTGCCAGTTGTTGATGCAACTTGCTTGTGCTTTGCTAGTTCTAGTTTGGTAGCGAGGCGCTCTTTGGCTTCCTCGTCTTTCTTCTTCTGAAGATTCTTAGCGATCTTCATCATGCGCCGTGCTTCTTGCTTGGCCTCCATTTGCTCCCATTGATCGGAATCATGGAACCAAATTAGCTTCCATTCTGCCAGGCATTCTTTGAGAAGCTTTTCGTCAACCGGGCCGTCTTTTCCATAGAACTTGCGTGTCAGGGCGCGGGCCAGCAGTACATGGCACGTGGGATCACCAGGATCAAGCTGGCAAGCTTTTTTGCCTTTGGATACCGCCAGGTCGATCTCACCGTCCTCAAGCAATCTTTCAACTTCGAAGCGTAGATTCATCGCTTCAACAGCTCTGCCACCAACTCCGGTGCCGTAGTAGCTCGTGTTGGCCGGCTCTTTGCTGTATACGTTCCCGTTATTCTTGATACGCGGAGAGATGGCGTCTGCATATACCGGTATAGCGTGAACGCTCGTGGTAGCTAGAGCCAGCACCACAAGTAATTGATTTTTGTTATTCATGCGTTTGGCAGCCTCGTGAGCTATTCGTCGGTTTCCTTTACTTCCGTTGCATCAACAACAATATTATCTTTGTTGTCGCTGCTGCGGAACTCGGATTGCAGATCGGATATCTGTTTGGTCAACTCGTTGATATGACTGTCTATACGTTCGATGAGACTCAGCTCGTTGGCCGTCTCAGTTTCAACAGAGGCACCATCCAATCGTTTGTCTCTGGAAAAGATACCATAAGTTTTTTCGCCGATCGTTTTTAAATGACGTTCTCTTTCGCTCTTCTGCGTTGCAATTTCTACTTTGAGCTTGGCGATACGCGTCGCCAGGTTCATTTGCTGCGCAGCTTTAGAAGTATTTTGTTTAACCTTGTCAAAAAAAGATGGAGGCATTTATGCAATTCTCGATTCTGGAAGTATCCTGGCATCGACCGGCGGGTATATACAAAATCGTTCATGGATGCGTTCGATAGCTTCATTCTTGTATCGAGCAGGCACCAAAGCAGTAACTCTGATATCACCGGTGGTTAACATCTGGACAGGTATGGATGCACTGCACAGAGTATCAAATATAGCTGCAACCACACCTCTACGGCAACTTAATCCACTGCCAACCACAGAAATTCTGGCGATATCACTGTTTGTTGTTACATGCGGATGACCAAGTTCTTCGCTTAAATCGGAAACTATCTGCTCAACCCGGCGAGCTGATCTCTTATCAACCGTGAAAATTAGTTCGGGCGCCGTGTCATTGTCTCGTCCGAGTAAGGTCACCATATCTGTAAGAATGCCTTGCGAGTTCAACGCTTGGAACAGCCGGGAAACACCTTCCAGATAATGCATCTTGGTGGTGCTACCAACTTTTCGGACCAGGCGCATTGGTAGGCGCAGGTTAAAGGACACACGATTAGTATCACAAGCAATACCACAGACAACGTAATCCGGTGCTTGGCTGCGATGGGTGATCAACGTTCCTTCGTCGTCCGGCGCAAAGGTTGAGCGGCAACGAATCGGCACTTGCATGTTCATGCCTAGTTCCACCGACCGTGCATTCAATACTTGGGCACCGGCAGCAGCCAGCTCGATCATCTCTTCAAACGAGATGATGTCCAACCTACGGGCACCGGTGTAGCTTCTTGGATCGGCTGTGTAAACGCCGTCTACGTCCGTATAAATGTCGCAGGTTTTCGAATTGAGGGCCGCTGCTAGGGCCACTGCAGTGGTATCAGATCCACCGCGGCCCAATGTACAAATTTCACCATCTTCGGTGATGCCCTGAAATCCGGCAACTATTGCCACTTCACCGCGGTTCAAACAGGCTTCCAAGGCTTCGGTGCGAATTTCCTTGATCTGGGCACTGCCATGTTTGCCATCAGTAATGATGCCGGCCTGTCCGCCAGTGAATGATTTTGCCTTAAGTCCTAATGATTGAACTGCCATAGCTAGTAAGGACACCGACACCTGTTCACCGGTAGTCAATAGCATGTCCATTTCGCGTTCATGGGCGTCGCGATTAATATCGTCTGCCAGCGCTATTAGGTTATCCGTCGTGTGACCCATAGCTGATACGACAGCTACCACTTGATTACCTTCACTAGCAGCCTTCGCTACTATCTTTGCAACATTGCGAATTTGTTCAACATCCTTGACGGATGTGCCGCCGAATTTTTGAACCAGTCGTCCCATGGCTAAATTCCCACTTTTATCTCGACAAATTTTGAGGACGTGGGCGCATCTTGAATACTTCCTGTACGTCAGGAAGCACGGCCGCACGCCAATGATAGCTGGAACAGATGGGGTGGTTTGGCAGCCTTTCGGAATATAACCTAATACGCTGCTAAAGTCGGGATTGCTGGTCCCTTTCAGTTAGCTGGTCTCGATCTGTGTGTGGATAGACTAGTCACTTCAGCTTAAGTTCCCCTTTTTGCTTTCAAAAGGCTGGCTGATGCCCTGCTGTGCTGTTAAACAATCCCTTCCCGTGAGAGCGATTTCCCGATAGGCAATCATCGCTGCTACGGGAATAAAGCTCGTGGAGGGGACTATGTTCATCGCTGAAGACAGCCTAATTGATGAAAAATTTCAACTGCGGGGCACCATCGGACATGGTGGTATGGGCGTCGTTTATGAAGCTCATCAGCTTGGGCTCGACCGTATTGTTGCTTTGAAGCTGCTTTCTTGCGTGCCGGAAGAGTCCAAAAATGAGGTCGTGCGTTTCGAGCGCGAGGCGCTGATTCTTAGCAAACTTTCCCACATCAACATAGTGCAGTTTTACGCATACGGCACATGGAGTGGACTTCCATACATTGCGATGGAGCGTCTGGTCGGAGAGAGTTTGCACAAGTTGCTGGCCAAGAACGCTCCTTTGCCGCTACCAGAGACCATCGAATATGCTCGCCAGATTTGCGACGGATTGGAGCATGCCCATATGCACGGCATTATCCATCGAGACATAAAGCCTACGAATGTCATCCTGAGCACCGGACCGGAAGGTCGTTTGATCTTGAAAATCATCGACTTTGGCTTGGCGAAGCTTACTGGGCAAGACGTCCAGCAACTGACCCAAGCGAATACGGCACTGGGCAGCGTCTTATACATGAGCCCGGAGCAATGTTCGGGCAGGCCCATAGATCACCGCTCCGACATTTATAGCTTTGGCTGCCTGTTGTATCATTGCCTGATTGGTGAGCCGCCATATTGTGCGGACAATTCGTTGGCGGTGATGTTTCAACAGGTAAACGAACCTGTGCAGAACACATCTGGCTGGCACAGTTTGCCTGCCGCATTGCAGAATTTACTTGCCCGTTGCATGGCAAAAGAACCGGCAGATAGGTTTCAGTCCTGTGGCGAAGTAAAAGATAGTCTGCGTCAAGCTGCCCAGTCGGAATCTGTTGCTATCGGCATTTCATCTTCAAAGAACCCGGTTGCCTCTGCAACGAACCCAGAGAATCTTTATGCTGCCCAAGCAAAACGTTCGGACAAGAAGTTGCTTGTAGCCCCAGTTTTAGCGATCTCATGCGCCTTAACCTTGGTTGCCGGAATCTTTTGGTCCACAGCGCACAAGGCACCGCCCCAACGCGCGAATCATGGCGCTATCACTGCCCTCAGTTCGCCGAAGGAAATTATGATGAGCCTGCTTCACAGTCAGGAACATTCACATGGAGTCAAACTCAAACCGCTTAGCCCAGCAGAAGTGGAACAGCTTGCCCAAGCCGTGGAACAATGCCGCCATGATCCTGCCATTGATACCGACACTCTGTTCGCTGCCTATCTCCTTCTTGGGAATCAATATGAGGCAATAGGCGAAACGGAAAAGCTCAGGTCCGCCCTTGCCACTGCTCTAAAAAGTGAGGTCCGTTCAAGCAAGCCCGACAACTATGTTTTCGTATTGAGTAGGTACCATGCGTTGTGCTCTGTATCTGGTGGCGAACTTTCGTTGGTCCACCGGCTTGAGGAAGCCAAACAACTTTTTCCTCACATGAGCCGAAGTCGTCAGTGCGATATTGACGTGCTGTTAGCAGTCGACTACATGAAGCTCAAACGCTACGCGGAAGCGCGGCCTCTGCTGCAATCAATCATCACGAGATCAAAAGAAAAGTGGCAAGTGGACCAGGCCAGATCTTTGCTGAGGTCGCTCGATGATATAGCAAATGCAAACGAGCGAATAAAGCTTCTATCGCCGCAAGTAGCTAAACAAATCAAAACCAAGCAAGCTCCAGGAGTTGCCTATCACCAGCTTGTACAGTGCTACCGTCAGATTGGCAAAGATCCTACAGAGCTGATATTGCAACAGCTAAGCAACCCGGCAGATTCTCCGTCAAACAAGCTTATATTGCGTTATGAATTGGGTCAGTCATATCTGAAACAAGGCAATCAGGATAAGTGTGAGCGGACTTGGACAGATATGCTGGAACCAGTCCGGACAGTGATCTTGCCTGCTGTCCGTCCGATGGAATCGGTAATCGATTATTACAATCCCGTATTTGGGTTGGCGCAACTATACCTTGCAACGGGTCGTTATCGAGAGTGTGTCAGGCTTACAGAACAATGGTTAAAAGCTCTAGGCAATTCTGAAGGTCTTGAGACTTGTGTCGGCTCGGTAACGCTTTATCGCGCGCATGCCTATCGGCACTTGGGTGCTACTGCGGATGCACAGAAGATGTACATGCAAGCGATTACCAATTTGGAAAGTGCCATCGAAAGGAATAAAACAGACAGACAAAGTCTAATCTGGCTTGCTGAGGCCAAGTGCGGACTGGCTTGTTCACTCTATTTGCGTGGTCAGTACAAAGAAGCCCTCTTGGTAAGCGATCAGGCCATGAACGATGCAACTGCGATGAACAAAGCAAGTCTGAATGGCGATTATCCGAGATTAGTGTGCTGTAGAATCGTTCGCACGGCTTGCTTGGAAAAGGTCGGTCATGTTCAAGAGGCGGCAGTGCAGCGCAAACTTGCAAAGAGTGAGCTGGCAGGTATTAGTCCGCAGGTGGTTCGCCGGATGTCGTATATTTTTGACGACGTCATACAGCTAGCACCTTTAAGGGCAAATTAGGCACCGATATATTTTTGTCCGCTCTGGAAGATGATTAAAGCTCTTGCATCGGTATGCGGACGTCATGGTCTTTGGCGAACTCCAGAGCTTCGGTGTAACCGGCGTCAGCGTGACGGATTACCCCCATGCCGGGATCCGATGTGAGAACGCGTTGCAAGCGGGCTTTTGCTTCATCTGTTCCGTCAGCGACGATTACTTGTCCGGCATGCTGTGAATACCCAATTCCCACGCCACCACCATGGTGCACCGACACCCAGCTGGCGCCGCCAACTGCGTTGATCATCGCATTTAAGAATACCCAGTCAGAAATGGCATCAGAACCGTCTTTCATCGCTTCTGTTTCTCGATTGGGTGAAGCAACAGAGCCGGCATCCAGGTGGTCGCGCCCGATAACGATCGGTGCTTTTACCTTCTTATCTGCGACCAACTGGTTGATGATCAGTCCAAGCTTGGCCCGGTCCCCATAACCCAGCCAGCAAATGCGGGCCGGGAGCCCTTGGAACTTGACCCTTTTGGAAGCCATGTCTATCCATTTCGCCAGGGCAATATCTTCCGGAAAATTCTTCAAGATGGCTTCGTCAATGGTGGCAATGTCGGCCGGGTCGCCAGACAATGCTGCCCACCTGAAGGGACCTTTGCCTTGGCAAAATAGTGGTCGAATGAATGCCGGCACAAAGCCCGGAAAGTCAAATGCATCAGTTACGCCGTTATCTTTGGCGACTTGGCGAATGTTATTGCCGTAGTCAAAAACTACAGAACCATTTTTTTGGAATTCAAGCATTGCGCGTACATGTTTGCTGATCGAATCAACTGACCGACGCAGATATTCAGTCGGGTCGGCCTGCCGAAGCCCGGCAGCTGTCTCAAGGGACATGCCTTCTGGGATGTAGCCATTCAAGGGATCGTGTGCTGAGGTTTGGTCTGTCACGGCATCTGGTTTCAAGCCCATTTTCAACATCTTAGACAGCAACTCGCAGGCATTGCCGAGAACGGCGATGCTCACTGCTTCGCCTTTCTTTTTTGCCTCTTGCGCTAAGCGAATTGCATCTTCCAAATCCTTAGCTTGCTTATCGCAGTATTTGCTTTCAAGGCGACGTGTGATACGTGTTTGGTCAACTTCTATACAGATTGCCACGCCATCGTTCATGGTGACTGCAAGTGGTTGGGCACCGCCCATGCCACCAAGCCCGGCGGTAACGACGATTCGATTTTTCAACGTGCCGCCAAAGTGTTTCCGGGCCATTGAAGCAAAAGTTTCATAGGTGCCCTGCAATATACCCTGGGTGCCGATGTAAATCCATGAACCGGCAGTCATCTGCCCAAACATGATCAATCCGAGCTTTTCAAGTTCGCGGAAATGCTGCCAATTGGCCCAGACTCCAACCAGGTTGCTGTTGGCAATTAGCACTCGCGGCGCGTCGTTGTGTGAGCGGAAGATACCAACGGGCTTGCCGGAAGCGACAAGAAGAGTTTCATCATTTTCCAAATCGGTGAGCGAATTGACAATCGCCTTCAAGGCGTCCCAGTTGCGGGCCGCTTTACCGGAACCGCCATATACGACAAGCTCATGAGGGTTTTCGGCAACGTCCGGGTCAAGATTGTTCAGCAACATGCGCAAAGCGGCTTCTTGAATCCAGCCCTTGGTGCTCAACTCAGTGCCGTGCGGCGCTTTTACGTCTATCGGTCCTTTACTGTTGAGAATAGCTCGGACGATTTCAGATTGTTTCGCTGTCGGCGTTACTGTTGTCATGACTGCCTCTCCACTGGGCGCAAAACGCTCACACTTGTTAGGAAAACTTTCAGGCAGATCATAGATCTAGCCTGTGTTGTAGACTTGAAGATCTTACTATGAACGACCGGCGATCAGATTCGAAGAGGGAAAAATGGTTCAAGAGATGGCTAAGCCTAAGGCAGACGAAACACGATTCAGCCTCTCAGACATTCCGCTCAAGTCCGTTTACACGGCTGAGGATTTGGCTGGATGGGATTACAAGCGCGATCTGGGCGAACCAGGCGAGTTTCCCTACACCCGGGGCATCCACAAAAACATGTATCAGGGCAAGCTGTGGACAATGCGCCAATTCGCTGGCTACGGTGGACCGGAAGAGACTAATGCCCGCTTTAAGTACCTGCTAAGTCAAGGACAAACCGGTCTTTCGACAGCTTTCGATCTGCCAACGCTTATGGGTTACGACTCAGATCACCACAAATCGGCCGGTGAAGTTGGTGTTTGCGGCGTGGCCATCGACAGTTTGGAAGATATCGAAATCCTCTACAACGATATCCCGCTCGACCAAATTTCCACTTCGATGACTATCAACGGTCCGGCCGTAATCATTTTCGCCATGTTCTTAGCCAATGCTAAGAAGCGTGGTATCGACCTCAAAAAGCTCAATGGCACGCTGCAAAATGACATCTTCAAAGAATACATAGCGCAGAAGACCTACCTGATTCCGCCGCGTCCGGCGCTCAAGCTCATCCAGGACATGATGGTTTATTGCACGGAAAATGTCCCGCGCTGGAACACAATTTCTGTCAGCGGCTACCACATCCGCGAAGCAGGCGCGACGGCGATTCAGGAGTTAGCCTTCACGCTCGCTGATGGCTTTGCCTATGTTGACGCCGGACTGGAAGCCGGATTGAAGCTGGATGATTTCGTGCCGCGACTTTCGTTTTTCTTCAATGCGCACATCGATTTCTTCGAAGAGATCGCCAAATATCGTGCTGCCCGGCGCATCTGGGCACGCATCATGCGCGACAAATACGGAGCAAAGGATGAGCGTTCGCTTAAACTGCGCTTTCATACGCAAACAGCCGGGTGTACATTGACGGCTCCGCAGCCGGAGAACAACATTATTCGTACGGCAATTGAAGCGCTGGCCGGAGTGCTCGGTGGGACGCAGTCGCTGCACACCAATTCGATGGATGAAGTACTTGGATTGCCAACTGAAAAGGCGGCGCACATCGCTTTGCGCACTCAGCAAATCATCGGTTATGAAACCGGCGTAGCAGCTGTGGTTGACCCACTGGCCGGCTCCTATTACGTTGAATGGCTGACCAACAAAATGGAAGAAGGGGCGCTTGATTATTTCCGTAAGATTGAAGAGCAAGGCGGCGTGATGGCCGGCATTGAGAAAGGCTTCTTCATGAAAGAGATTGCCGATGCCGCCTATCGCTTCCAGCAAAAGCTCGACAATGGCGAGTTTGTCTTCATCGGACTGACCGGCTTTAAAGAAGAAGCCGTTGGCAGCAAGATCGATATTCTCAAAATTGGTTCGGAGTATCAGCATCGGCAAACTGAACGGTTGTCTTCGCTCAAGCAACGCCGTGACAATGTGCTGGTGGAGCGAAAACTAACCGCTTTGAAAGAAGCTTTCAGGCGCAATGAGAACACTTTCCCGCAAATTATGGACGCTGTGGAAACCTACGCCACGTTAGGCGAGATCTGCGACGCCATGCGCGAGGTATGGGGCGCCTACCGCGAGCAATCCGTAATCTAGGCTGCCTGCCCCCTATGAACGCATCAAGGGCCAGGTTCTAGTGCAATACCCGTTCATCTATGGAGTAATTCAGTGCGCGTAAAACATGTCATGGTCGCGCTGTGCCTCATTTGTTCAGGCAACTGGCTGCTGCCCGCTGAGGCCGGTGTGCCAGCAGAGGCTTATGCACATAACAAAGAAGGCATCAGGCTCTACAATGCCGGGAAAGTGACTGAAGCAATTGCTGAGTTCAAAAAGGCTTTGACGGTTGATCCCAAGAATGCTGATTACCTCAACAACCTGAGTTCTGTGCATCTTTCCCAGCGCAATGTTAGCGAAGCGATAAGATACGCCGAGCTTGCCTGTAAAGCAAAACCAGGATATGGCAAGAGTGAGTTCAACTACGCTAATCTGTTGTTGAGCCAGGGCAAAGTGACAGATGCCATCAAGCACTATGCGCTTGCCGCCAAGGCCGCGCCGTCCAATGCGGAGTATCAGTCCGGTTACGGAAAAGCCTTGATCACAGGCAACAAACCGGCAGATGCCGAAAAGGCATTCCGCGCTGCAGTCAAGGTCAAACCCAAGTCGGTGGAGGCTTTGGCCGGGCTGGCGGAAGCGCTACGAGGGCAGAAAAAGATGGATGAGGCCGAAAAACAGGCTCGTCTTGCCGTTCAAATCGACGGTAACGATCCGGCGGCGCACCTTGTCCTGGCAAGCGTTTTGAAAGCCAAGCATCAAGATAAGGTGGCGGCCAAAGAGTATCAACAGGTTTTGAAACTAAAACCGGACCACCCGGAAGCTGCGGCGATTAAAGCGCAGATTGATTACCTGAACAACAAAGTCGATTCACGCATTCCGTAGCAATACTTAGGGCACAATGCCCGCTTGGGAAACTAAATGGCAGTAGTAACAGATGGCGTAACTGAACTCAAATACGATCGACTCTCTCTTGTTCCTTTGGGCGGTCAGGGCGAAATAGGCATGGTACTGTGGGCCTTGAGCTATGCCGGTGAGATCCTTTTGATCGACGCTGGAGCAGCTTATCCGCCGACGGATCTGCCTGGTGTCGATCTGCTTCTGCCGAACATGAATTTTCTTATGGCCAACAAAGGACGCATCAGTGCTCTGCTTCTGACCAATGGACACGAAGAGCACTGCGGTGCTGTGCCTTATGTTCTTGAGCATTTGAAGGTGCCGCGTATTATGGCGCCGCATTTTGTTGCCGCGCTTGTTTCACAAACACTGGCGGACAGAACCGATAAGGTGTATGACACCGTATGTGATACCATCGAGCCGCGTCAGAGTTATCGCATTGGGCCGTTCGAAGTCGAGTGGATTCAAGTCAACGATGCAATCGCCGACGCCTGCGCATTGAAGATCAGCACACCCGAAGGCGTGGTTTTATACACCTCGAGCTTCAAGCTGGATCAAACACCGGTAGACAGCAAGTTAATGGATATAGGACGATTTGCGCAACTGGGCGACACGGGGATTACATTGCTAATCAGCGACTCAGCCGGAGTGGAAAATCGTGGATACACGGCATCGGAAAAATCCATAGCGCCGGCGTTGGAAAGGCACATCAGTCAAGCTGACGGACGGGCGATAGTCGTCATGAACGGCACCAACACTCACCGCCTACAGATTTTGTTTGACATTGCCAAAAGGACAGACCGCAAGGTTGTCCTCTTCGGTGATTTGCTTGTCCAGACTGCTGTGGCTGCTGTCATTACCGGTAATTTGAACTACGACCGCTCGATTGAAGGGACTCTCCAAGACCTGCATAAACTACCTAGCGAACAGATCTTGGTGGTCGCCACCGGCGAAGACGGTAATGCCCTGGGGTTGCTTCACCAACTGGCTTTCAAGCCCAGAGAAGATTTTTCAATTGAACGTGGTGACCTGGTAATTTTCAGCGCCGATATTTATCCCGGGCAATCTCGGCGATTGGCAACCATTCAAGACCACCTGTTGTCGATGGGCATTACCGGTGTGATAGGTGCTCGAGGCGGCGTTCACGTAAGCAACCATGCCAGCCAGGAAGAGCTTAAGTTGGTTTTGTCGGTCACCCAACCGCGTTACTTTGTTCCGGCCATCGGCGAAGGCCGCCACATAAAGCACCACGGGCAGTTGGCCACGGAATTCGGAATTCCTGTCGACAATGTATTTAGTATTCGAAATGGCGCTGTCATTGAAATATCTAACGGTTTGGCGGCGCTGGCCGGAACCATTGAATATGAGGCGGTATTCTTCAACCGAGACCAGGCTGAAAGCGTCACCAGGTTCTCTGTGAATGAACGTCGGTCGCTAAGCAACGAAGGCGTTCTGACGATTGCCTGCATCGTGGACAGTAAGTGGAATTTGGTCCAGCCACCAAGTATGGAAGGGGCTGCGCTGGGTTTCGTCCATAGCCGTGATTGGGCAGCGACCAGGAAGGAGCTGTTCAACAACATCGAGGATGTATTGACCAGGCACAGGGCAGTGGAAGGCTCTGACATAACGAGCCTGCGTGCAGCTGTTCGGGACGTTGCAAGCAAGACGATTCGCTCGAAACTACAATCGAAGCCAACGATCCAAATCGTCGTCCATGAGATTGATACCGTCAGAACTCAGTGAGCTAAGGAGTGAATTCAGATGCGTAGTACTATCATCGTGCTGTTGCTGACAGCATTCCTTTTTGCGATTCCTTCGGTAGAGTCTAAGAGTTGTCCTGGCGGACCAAAGACGAAGAAAACACACGGCGGTGTTTATGGGATCACGATCACAAAAAGTGGTGGCATTGCCGGCATCAATGAGACATTCACGTTGGATTCGAACAAGCTGGCCAAGCCATTGAAAGGCGATCTTCAGTCTTTGGTAAGTAACACAGGTATTCTGGACGTCGGCTCCGTCACGAAAACGCAGCCTAATGCCGCGGACCTATTCTTTTATGAATTCAAGGTTGATTACAAAGGCAAGTTACACTCGGCTACTTACGATGATATGACTCTACCTGAGCAATACAGGACACTTCTGGGGTTTGTCACCAAACATGGTCTTGGCACAAAGCAAAGATTTTAGTGCCAGCCCTGCAGCAACTCCTGGCGAATCGGCTCGTCTTTCTTCTTTTCTGAGGCAGGCGCTGCTGTAGACATCGCTTCCTTCACAACTGGTGTCATGAAATGCGCTAGTTTGTGTTTTAACTCTTCGTATTTGTCGCTTTCAACTTTGAAGTCCGGATCCCGCGGGCTACGCTGAAACTCAATGAATTTCACCAGTATCTGCTGAGTTTGCGCGGCCTGTTCGTAATCACGCGATCTTTCGTAAGCACCAACCAATTTTCGCAACTGAGCGATGTTCGTGTCCTCATCCGCGTGGAACTCATTGTTGAACTGAAGAGTCCGGATCAAGTACAAAGGAGCTTCTGCGTATTTTTTCTCGGCGATCAAGACATCGCCGAGCTTGGCGTAGACGTAGACAAATTCTTTTTCCGGCACGCGATCTTTCCAGGCCATTTCAATGGCGGTTTTTAATTCATTTTCCGCAACGGTCAGCCGATCTGGTGCCTGCCCTTGCAATGCTTTTTCGGCGATTTCATAGTGAGCATGCCACTGCGAAAATCCGCAGCCTGTTAAGCTCAGCACAGTAGCTGTGGAAAGAAGGATGACGAGTGTCTGATTTAGTGTTCGCATTTCGGTCCCTTTCTAATTTACCAACCGCCGGTTATCACCATCGCATTTGCTTGAGTTAACAGTAGATTCACGTTTTCTCCAGGCGCTGCTGAAAATGGCACTAGCCAGTAATAGGTGATGCCGGGCTGTTTCCGCGTGCAGGTGAGCCACCAGTTGCCGGACGGAATTCGGCTGTCGACGTAACCAACTTTTCGCGGACGAATTTGCACTGGGGAAAGACCTTCTTGCACTGCTTCCGTTTCGATGTCTTGTCGTGTCTTATCGAACTCTTCAATAGCTTTTTCATAACGCTGGTAGCGCTCTTTCTCAAGAAGGTTGGTGCGCTTGGTCTCTTTCAGCGCGTACGGCAAGAATTCGTCTATCCAGCGATATGCACCAAATATGGTGTGCGGGGTTGACATGTGACTCTTTCTTAGAGCATCGCGATAAGCGTATTGCCAGCGCCAGCCTCCGATTGGGTAGGGCTTGTCTGGATTGGCCCGCGTTGCGTAGCCACTATGTAGCAAAAGAAACTTAAGTGACTCCTTGTCCTCGCCCAACGGCGGCGGCGGCCCTTTGATCACTGGTGGCTTGACCGGGTAAGGATGAATAGCGATCACATCCAGCACAGGCTTCTGATTATGCGGAACATTCACTTTCAATGTCAGGCGTGCCACCTGCTGTGATTGATTGGGCTCATCAAACAGGCTTGCCGGTGTCTTCTTAGTAGCTTCGTTGGTGCTGACACCTTGAGGTACATCAACTATCGAGGCGGACGGCTGCGGTACCTGAGTTGGAGTTACGGCAATCGCTGCCGGAAGGCAACAACTGACCAATGAGCCAAGAAGGATAGCGCTGAGAGACCGTCGTTTCATGGGTTGAGCCCATCCATTGCTAGTTTCAAAGCGCCCATTTTATGCTTTTTCGCCTAGCAAAATGCTAGACAACGCTCATCTTCCCCACTGAACCGCCAAGAAGCCCGATTTTTCGGAAACTTAGGTCTGGAATCTCCGTCACAAAGCTCTCACGGACGCACACCTGGTCCGTTTATGTCTCGAAAGTAATACGGTAACTCCACTAGAAGGACAAGGTTAGTAGATGTATCCAACTAACGTTATTTCGCTGCCCAACAAGGCAGAGTTGTTCTATAAAGACGTCCTTACCTTGTTGAATGCCTCAAATGCCAGCTATCTCATCGGAGGCAGTCTGGCGCTGGCACATTACATGCACCTGCCCCGTTCACCTAAGGATCTTGATATTTTTCTTCGGCGTGAGGACGTTGAGACCACACTAGAGCTGCTGAAGCAGCATGGTTACGAAACGCTTGTGGTCCACAGTCACTGGTTGGCGAAGGCCTACAAAGGGGATTTGTTCATCGATTTCATTTTTAACTCCGGCAATGGAGTTGCTCTGGTCGATGACGACTGGTTTGAAGAGCCGCCCATGGGTGAGATCTTCGGACAAAAGGCTCCTATCTGTCGCCCCGAAGACATCATTTGGTCTAAGGCTTTCATCATGGATCGCGAGCGATTTGATGGTGCAGACATCGCTCATTTGATTCGTGATGCCAGCGCGCAAATTAACTGGCAACGATTACTCGATAAGTTCGGCAGCCACTGGCGAGTGTTGTTTGCGCACCTGATGCTCTACCAGTTTATCTATCCCGGTAATAAAGCGATTCCACAGTGGGTGATCGACAATTTGCTGGCGCTGGCTACCAGCGCCGATGAAAGTCTTGAAGGAAAGCTTTGTCAGGGTACCTTGCTGTCGCGCGATCAGTATAGTTCGGACGTTGAGATGTACGGCTATGCCGATGGACGCCTGGCACCAGAGGCCAATATGAACCAACAAGAGCTCAGCGAATATCTTTGCGCCGTGGACCTGGAAGTGAGTACGCGCAAAAGGCTGGAAAAGGAAGTCAACCGTAAATTCGACCTGGCTCAGCAGGCAATTGCAAACAAGGTGCATTCGAACAAGAAAAAAGGCGCAGCCGCTTAGCCTTTGTAATTGCCGTACTTGTCGATGAGCGCTTTTGTCGCTTCTTGAAACGTTTTTCCGGCAGTCAATTGTTCAATTTCTTTATCGCGGTCGAAGAGATGCAGGCTTTTCAACGCCTTCTGTCGTACGAGCGTATTGGGATGCGCTTGCGAAACGAAGTAGATAGGAGGGATTGAGATTGGCTTTCGTTCCTTGACGAGTTGGTCGATGCAAGTGGCCACGGAATCGTAGTCGTTGTCCTTCAATCCGTCGACGAGCGATTTGAAAGACCACTGGTCAATCATGTTGAGCACGCCTTTCACAGACTTGCCCAAAGTATCGTGAAACGATTTGAACTCAGTTGAAAAGTCACTCACTGTTAGTCGAGTTCCTGATAATCCGGTGGCAGATTGGCATTATAGATGCGATAGAAGAGATCTTTCAAACCCTCTTCGTGAGCTTTGGGCCGTCCGCCCTGGCAAAGTTCTACCAGGCGTAACCAGCTGATGTTCTGGAAATTTTCGAGTTCCGCCGGTACTTGTTGTCCCCGTTCGGACTCCATAACTTTGAGAACCCTATCGCAAGGAAGGCTGTAGAACGCGTCAACGACTTCTGGATCGAAATGGTTCTCGCGACCGGATTCCATAATTTCGTACACTTTGGTGATGGACATTCTGTTGCGATAGTGGCGCACGGAAGTGAGCGCATCAAACACGTCCGAGACGGTGATAACTCGGGCAAGGAAGGGGATCTCATGGCCTTTGAGACCGCGATAGTATCCAGTTCCGTCCAGTTTTTCGTGGTGACAAGAGGCAACAAAAGGAACTTGAGCCAGACGATTTGTGAAAGGCAAGTTGGACAAAAGGTCGTAAGTGATTTTGGCGTGAGTTTGAACGCAGGCGTATTCTTCCGGGGTTAGTCTACCGTTCTTCCAGAGAATTGCTTCCGGAACGCCGATTTTGCCATAGTCGTGCATCATTGCTGAGTAGCGCAACACATCTCGCTCATCTTCCGAGATTGACATGTTTTCGCCGATCAATAAACTGTATTTTGTGACGCGAATGGAGTGACCGGCCGTGAGCGGATCGCGTTTATCAATGGTTTGAGCCAGAGTTTCCAGTGTCTTATCAACGAAGTGTTCGATTTCCGAATATTGTTGAGCCTGTTCAATTAAGCCACCAGCTACTGCCGCTAAGGCTTGCAGCCATTCCTCATCTTCATCGGTGAAGGTATTTTGATCTTTGTTCATTACTTCAAAGACACCGATCACAGAGCCATTGCGGTTATGCATCGGTACGCAGAGAATATTTTTCGTGCGATATCCTGTGGATTTATCGATATCAGGATCGAAACGCGGGTCTTCATATGCATCGGGAATGTTTATTACTCTACCGGTGCGCGCACAAAGTGAAACGATGCTGTTACCGGCAAGAGCTACACGAATGGTTCTTGTGCCGTCTAACCCGACAGCCATCTGAGTCCAAAGTTCTTTGCTTGAGTGATCGACAACGAACACGCTGCACCGATCGCACTTCAACATCTTTGTGGTTTCGCTGGTGATTACTTCCAGCATGGACTCGAGCTTTCGCTCGGTGGTCATTGCTTTGACGACGCGATACAAACCGGAAAGCGGCCGCAGGCGGTCAATTTCTTGTTGCAAGCTGAGGATTTTTATTTCACGCTCGATCAGCCCTACTTCACGTTTGCTGAGGTCGGACTCAAGCTTACGCATGGCATCTTCGCGAACTTTGATCTGCAAATCCGGGTCATCCACCTTCAGGTGGCTGACGCAGTCGGTATGAGTATGTTCGGTTCCATTTTTTAGCGCTCCTCTTTTGGCTTCGCTGTTTCCAGCATCGGCTTTCTTAGCATCTTTTGCAGTGTAACCTTTCGCCATGAAAATGATCCTCAAGTTGCTTGGCATGGCTTGCCCCATTCTTTTATACCCAGAACTATTCTGATTCACGTTCCGAAACATAAAATTAGCCGATCTCCGCAGATCAACTGAAAACCCCATAATCATGCGGGTTCCGAGCATTTTTGGGGCGACTAATGGGAGTATTGCGCACTTGTCAAGCGGGCAAAGCTATGCTTGGCCTGCTTGACATAAAAAGCCACTGTTATTCGAAAATTTCGATAGAACGAGGATACTTCGGTGGCTCCAGCCAGCGCCAGAACAGCAGGCACGCCCGGCCGATCACTCGTTGTTGATCTAGAAAGCCCCAAACATGGCTGTCTTCACTGTTATTGCGATTATCGCCCATCATAAACAACTGCCCGGCAGGCACTATGATTGGCTCTTTGCTGTCGGCAAAAGGACGCATGCTGCTTCCGCCTACGCCTTTGCCACCAATATCAGCCAGTGTGTTCAAATCGTAGTTCGGGCGTTCCTTGAAGTAAGGTTCGTCCAACAACTGTTCATTTATAAAGACACCAACGTCCCTTTGCACACGTATCTTATCGCCGGGTAGTCCGACCACACGTTTAATGAACGCCGGTTCGTACGGCAGAAACGGAAGTCCCGTCAGGCGCCCTAATACGGTAAGGGGATCGTTGCTCAGGTCTTTGCCGCCCATTTCTGAAGGGGGTGGATAGAAAACCAGGATATCGCCGCGGCGTATCGGTTTGCCCAGGTGACCAGAGAGTTTTTCCACCAGCAGGCGGTCTTCGATCTGCAGAGTCGGTTCCATGGAGCTGGATGGGATGTATCTTGCTTCGGCAAATGCCCAGCGGATAACGATCAAGAGAAATACGGTGACGACTATCAGCTCAACGACTTCTCGGATGAGCCCAACGATGCCGCCTTTCTTTTCTGATTTTTCTTGTGCTGCGGTCGGTTTGCCAGCGGCGGCGGCGGCCCCGCCAGAAACAGGTGGCGCAGTAGAATTCTGGACCGGAATAACCGGGGTCTTGTTGGTGTTGTCGGCTGCCACAGCTGCCGGATCAACCGCGCCAAGATTGCCGTCTGCGCCGAGTACGTCAACTGCTTCTATAGTTTGTCCAGCAGAAACGACTTCTTGGCTGCTAGTGCCAGAATCGCCGCTCGAGACAATATCTTCTTTGTTAGCGGGCTGTTGGCTCATCGATTACATTGACGTTGAATTGAGAACTGATTATACCGAACCGGCGCTCCTTTGCGCTGTCGTTGCAGTTACGGACCTTCCAGGTAGCGTGGTGGTGCGAAAAAGCGCCAGAAAAGCAAACAGGCACGCCCAATCACGCGATTCTGATCGAGGAACCCCCACATATGGCTATCTTCGCTGTTATTGCGGTTGTCGCCCATGACGAACAGGTGTCCAGCCGGGACCACTATCGGTTCATTCACCAACTTGGGATCTTTGTACGGGCGAAGGTCGTTGCCGTGATTACTACGATTGCCTACATCGCCTAAGGCGTTCAGGTCGTACTGGGGCTTTTCTTTAACGTATGGAGATTCATCCAACAACTGATCGTTTATGTAGACGCCGACGTTCTTTTGCACGCGAATCTTGTCACCAGGCAAACCAATCACGCGTTTGATAAATGCCGGTTCGTAAGGCAGGAAGGGCA
>Ga0163151_10003637_pt1 | contig 21879 bp, 18 predicted proteins | sample OliLakLV19MP5IB2_FD_145596 | JGI IMG/M metagenome (GOLD analysis project Ga0163151, IMG submission 145596) | Freshwater microbial mat bacterial communities from Lake Vanda, McMurdo Dry Valleys, Antarctica - Oligotrophic Lake LV.19.MP5.IB-2 | ecosystem: Environmental > Aquatic > Freshwater >... | reverse complement strand
TCTCGCTATCGCTCGAATGCTTTTTTTGTTATTCAAAAACCTCTCTATTTTCTTTCGTTCACCAAAACACAAATGCATATATGTTCTCATATTTATCATTTTAGAGTGTTCTGCTTCAAAGGTAAATTTCCAACCATGAAAATAAGTATTTTAAAAATGTGCCCGGAATATCTCAATAATGTAAGAAAAATTCTGGAAATAATGTGTCCTCAAAATAGAAATGATGTAAGCTATTTTACGGATCCGAGGCGATATATGTTGAACAGAAAGGAGATAAATATTATCGTTGCCGGAGATACGTTTAGTAACCCTGATCTGCATCTTCCTTAAATAGTAAAAAAAATTAAGGAAAACAGTAAGGAAGCTATAGTCATCGGCTGGTCAAGTATTATTGATGCTGATCAAATACCAAATCTCGATGGTTTTTTTTACACCAAAGAGAATGTGTGCGATATTATTGGCAAAGAAAATTTTGCTGAAATTTCAGATATAAAATTATCCGCAACCGCATTTCCTCTCGCACGATTTCTTGCGAACTCATTCACGCTAAAAACTCGCGAAGAAATAGTAGCAAGCTTAAAGATTAAGGTAGACTGGAATGAGGAACTAAAGAAATTAAAGCGATTGCAACAAGTAAATCACTAAAGACGAAATATTACGCGCTCTGTCACTAGAGCGCATTTTTTTATTTGGCAACTATTTATGTTAGGCTGGAATTATGAAATCAAAAAAAGCAAAAATTTTTGTACTACCCACAGACACGCTTTACGGTATCTGCGCTTCAGCGTTTTGTAAAGAGATGGTTGAGAAAATATACGACATCAAAGGACGCAATGAAAAGAAGCCGTTTATTATTCTTATTTCGAATCCAATGGATTTGGAGAAATTTGGAATTTCGAAGACGTTTTTGAAAGCACATAAAGAATTACTTGAGAAAGTCTGGCCGGGGAAAATAAGCGTCATACTTCCAATCTCAGATAACAGATTTGCATATCTTCATCGAGGCAAAAAGTCTCTCGCATTTCGCATGCCTCGCAAAAAGTCACTTCAAATGATTCTCAAGAAAACTGGTCCGCTCGTCGCCCCATCTGCCAATCCTGAGGGTTTGAAGCCAGCACAGACAATACGTGAAGCAAAAGCTTACTTCGGTGACAAGGTGGACGTTTATGTGTCGGGGGGAAGACTTACCGGTGCCCCGTCAACCATCATTGAGATAGCAAAAAATGGCTACGTCAAGCTTGTGCGGGAGGGCAGAGTCAAAGTATCATTAAGCAACTAGCGATTCGGACTAGTATTGTGTTTCACTATTAATTATAAACTCTCACCAATGAATATGTTAAATACTCCATTCGAAAATTACAAACTCCGTGTTGCGCGTGCCGTAGATACTCTCGGTTTCTCAGAAGAATTGAAAGCAAAACTTGAAGTTCCTCAAAATATAATTGAAGGTGATATCACTATTAAGGGTGACGACGGAAGCGAAAAGAAATTTCCAGCATATCGTGTTCAGTTCAACAATGCTCGTGGTCCATACAAAGGAGGCATTCGTTTCCATCCCGATGCTGACATTGACGAAGTGAAGGCACTCGCTGCTTTGATGGCGATCAAATGTGCCGTCGTCGGAATACCTCTCGGTGGAGGAAAGGGGGGAGTGGCCTGCAACCCAAAAGAACTTTCCAAAAATGAAATTGAACAGATCGCACGTGCTTGGGCACGTATGATGGCTCCCTCTATTGGAGCGAACAAAGATATTCCCGCACCAGATGTGTATACAACACCACAGATAATGGGTTATATGGTGGACGAATTTGAAAAGATACATGGGCGAAGCGAGCCGGGTGTCATCACAGGCAAGCCTCTCTCAATGGGCGGGAGCAAGGGGCGCACACCTGCAACAGGTCTCGGAGGATTCTATGTCCTCGAAGCATTACTCGAAGCACTCGACGATAAGCGAAAGCTTCGTGTGGCGATACAAGGATTTGGTAATGTCGGATTCTACGCAGCGAAATTCATTCATGAAGCAGGACACAAAGTGATTGCAGTTTCCGACAGCAAGGAAGCTATCTACGTGCAAGATGGACTCGATCCGATCGCGGTCAATCAGCACAAAGAAGAGGGCAAGAAGCTTTCAGACTATCCGGGTGCAGAGGTGATGACGAACGAACAATTGCTCGAACTCGAGTGCGATATACTGGTACCTGCAGCGCTCGACAATCAAATCCGCGAAGATAATGCGCCAAATATCAAAGCAAAAATTATTCTTGAACTAGCCAACGGCCCTGTCACACCGGCCGCGGACGATATACTCAAGAACAAAGGCGTCACAGTCGTTCCGGACGTGCTCGCAAACGCAGGCGGTGTGACGGTGTCGTACTTTGAGTGGGTTCAAAATGTGTCCGGCTTCTACTGGACTGAAGAAGAAGTTTTCAGCAAGCTCCGACCTATCATGCAAGAGTCATTTCAGCAATCATTTATGCTTGCGGAAGAGAAGCATGTGACGCTTCGTGAAGGAGCATTCCTCCTAGCGGTCAAGAGGATTGGGGAGGCGATGAAGGATCGAGGAAGAATAAGTTAGATTTTGAAATGCAAACAGTGCTAGAGAATTTTCGTCCAATGTTTTTATTGGTCCTCGGATTTCCTCGAAGCGAGGCCAGGCCAATAAAAACATTTGGGTGTGGGCTTGTAATACAAAAAGCAGAGCTGGATGGATAAAATTTTGGATAGAGATTTGAATAAAAAATAAAAACAAGAAGCAATTTGCTTCTTGTTTTTATTTTTGGCGGTCTTTTATATTTTTTATTTCGTTCATCAAACTTTGTAGAGTAAGCTCGATTTTGTCCATGAGAGCTTTGTCGCGCTCGAGCTCTTCCTTTTCGTCCTCTTCGACATCTTCTTGGATCTCATCCACATCCTTTTCGATCTCCGCAACATCTTCTTGGATTTCATCCACATCTTTTTCAATCTCAGCGACGTCCTCCTGAATCTCGTCGACGTCCTCCTGAATATCCTCCACGTCCTCTTGAATGTACTCGATATCTTTTGTCGCTTTGTTGACGCTCATTTGGATGAATATAGAAAGGTATATTGCTTCGAGTGAGACTATGGTCGTCAAAAAGAGAAGCACTGTGCCAAAAGGCACACCAAAAAGTATGACCATGAAAGCAGAGACGAAAAGTATCGTATGCGCGATCAACGATTCGATAGATCCGATCCACCTCGTTGCCTTTGTGGCGATGCGTTCGAGCTCATTTTTATTACGTGAGTTTTTTGGCATAAGCTTACAAAATATAGCATATTTTGGTATACTCTCCACATGATAGATACAAATCATACTGCAAAAACTGCTCGAATCCTGAAGTTGTCACTTATTTTGGCAATTATAATTGTCCTGAATCTCTTCTTTAATTATGCAGTTTCACTTCTTTATAAAACGCCAACTTTCGAAGCTTTTTGTCCGATTGAGATAACATCTCGTGCGTACACTGACAAAAGCATGTGTATTGATGCGGGTGGTCAGTGGAATGAAACGACCTCTCCGATGGATATCAAATCTACTCAACCAATATCAGCGCCAGTTGCAATCACAGGGTATTGCGATGTGACGTACACATGTGGCGCACAGTATAACGATGCGCAAAGTCTTTATAATAGAAATGTATTTATTATTTTCGTCATACTCGGCATGATTGCATTGACGACTGGATTTTATATGATGCGTTTTTCTGTTGTAGCGCTCGGCTTCTCTCTTGGCGGTGTTACCTCTCTTTTAATCGGAGCAATGCGATATTGGAGCGATATGCAAGATTGGCTTCGCGTCGCTGTACTCGCCGCAGCACTCGTTGCTCTCATTTGGCTTGGCATTAAAAAAATTAAGGACGAATGAAATCCTACGACCATAAAAAAATAGAAAAGAAGTGGCAAAAGGAATGGCAGAAATCCGGTATTTATAATGCAAAAGATAACTCAAAGAAGAAAAAGTTTTACAGCTTAATTGAGTTTCCGTATCCATCCGGCGATGGGCTGCACGTCGGACATCCGAGACCATACATCGGTATGGATATTGTCTCTCGCAAACGCCGTATGGAGGGCTACAACGTACTCTATCCGATCGGATGGGACGCATTCGGACTTCCGACGGAAAACTTCGCAATCAAAACAGGTATTCAACCAAAAATTGTTACGAAGAAAAATACTAACATTTTCCGCAGACAAATCCAGTCTCTCGGCATCTCTTTTGATTGGTCACGAGAAATTAATACGACAGATCCAGAATATTACAAATGGACTCAATGGATATTTTTGCAGATGTTCAAGCGCGGTCTTGCGTACAAAACGAGTACGGCTATCAATTGGTGTCTTTCATGCAAGATCGGTCTTGCAAATGAAGAAGTCGTCGATGGCAAATGCGAGCGCTGTGGTGGTATGACAGAGAAAAGAGAAAAGGATCAATGGATGCTCGCGATTACGAAGTATGCTGACAGGCTCGATCGAGACCTCGATACCGTGGATTACCTTCCGAAGATAAAGGCGCAGCAGAGAAACTGGATTGGCAGAAGTGAAGGGAGTGAAATTGATTTTAAAATTTCCATCACTGGTGAAACTTTACTTTGGTCCTCGAGGAAGGCCAGCCAGACCATTCGTAAAACTTCTCTTAACGACTCAATAAATGTTTTCACCACACGTGCAGACACACTCTTTGGGGTGACGTATGTCGTTCTCGCGCCGGAGCATCCATTAGTTGAAAGTTTAAAGTTGAAGGTAAAAAATAATGAAGAAGTACAGAAATATTTGAATACAACAAAGAAGAAAACTGACATCGAACGCACTGCAGAAGGAAAAGAAAAGCATGGTGTAGAGCTCGAAGGAATATTTGCAGTTAATCCTGCAAATGGCGAGGAGTTGCCTGTGTGGATCGCTGATTATGTTCTCCCACAATACGGAACGGGGGCAATCATGGCAGTGCCGTCACACGACGAACGCGATTTTGCATTTGCAGACAAGTATGGACTTGAGAAAAAGTGTGTGATAGAGCCTTCGAAAGATGCTCTTGGGCAAGGAGATCACATGAACCTCGATTCGTTGACAGAATTTCTCACGAAAGTAATTCAAGGCGAAGCGTGTTATCTCGGAGACGGAGGAAAACTTATTAATTCTGGTAAATTCGACAACATGCTTTCACATGAGGCGCGTGTTGCAATATCTGAGCATGTTGGTGGCCGTGTTGTGACGAAGTACAAGCTTCGCGATTGGGTATTTTCTCGCCAGCGGTATTGGGGAGAACCTATTCCGCTTGTGTTCTGTCAGCACTGCGCGGAGCAAATCAAAAATAGAAAGATGAAAGTGAAAAGTGAAGGAGAAAAAGTAAATCCCGGTTGGTTTGCCGTGCCTGAAAAGGACCTTCCCCTCAAACTTCCAGAAGTCGAATCCTACAAACCGACAGATTCAGGAGAAAGTCCGCTTGCTGGCATAACAAAGTGGGTAAATGTAAAATGTCCCGAGTGCGGAGGTAAAGCGAAGCGCGAGACAGATACAATGCCTAACTGGGCAGGGAGTTCTTGGTATTTCTTGAGGTATGTAGACCCAAAGAATAGAAAAGTTTTTGTAGATAAAAAGAAGCTTGCTTACTGGTCTTCATCAAAAAAGCTAGAATCTAAAAGCTCAAACCTAACAGCTGGTCCTGTGGATTGGTATAACGGAGGCATGGAACACACGACACTTCACTTACTCTATTCTCGTTTCTGGCACAAATTTCTCTTCGATCAAAAGCTTGTCCCCACAAGTGAACCGTACAAGAAACGAACATCACATGGATATATCCTTGCAGAAGGGGGTGAAAAGATGTCCAAATCTCGAGGTAATGTCATCAATCCCGACGATTTAGTGTCTATGTATGGAGCAGACACATTGCGAGTCTACGAAATGTTCATCGGCCCGTTTGACCAGACTGCTGTCTGGTCAACAGAGAGCATCATTGGATGTCGCAGATTTATCGAAAAGGTAGTTCGTATCAGCCAAAAAATACAAAAAACGAAACACACGAAAACAAATCCACAGATTCTCCGTACGCTTCACAAAACGATAAAACAGGTTGGCGAGGATATCGAAAAAATGTCATTCAATACAGCCGTCTCAGCAATGATGGTCTGCGTCAACGAGCTGGAAAAGGCAGAAGTAATTGCAAGGGAAGATTTTCTTACTTTTGTACAGATATTTTCTGTTTTTGCTCCACACGTTGCAGAAGAGATATGGCAGGAAGTCGAAAGTCGAAAGTCAAAATCTGAAAGTATTCACGAGTCAAAGTGGCCGGTGTACGATCCGGCACTTATAGTCGCTCCAACTGTCACAATTGGAATTCAGATCAACGGCAAAGTAAGAGCAGATATGGAAGTTGGTGTGACCGAAAGTCTAGAAAGTGTGAGGGAGAGAGCGTTGGCGCATCCAAAGGTTATCCCTTGGCTTTTCGACAAAGATATAAAAAAGGTGATATACATCACAGGAAAAATAGTATCTATTGTCATCTAATCCACAAGGTATTTGAAGTGTTATGGCGTATAATAGAATGACATGCAAAATAAACATATAATATCTCGTCTTGACCGGTGGAGTTTCACCACTTTGTTTATATGTATTATTCTTACATTTGTCGCATTTGTTCCATATTTTCCTTTGGCGCTCGATACTATCAAGGGGTATATATTTTCGATAGGCATCTCGCTCTCTTTGATGATGTTTATTATTGCGCGTCTCTATGAGGGCTCGTTTCCGATTCCACGAAGCAAGATCATTGTTGCTGGTTTTGCCCTAGCTATCGTCGTTTTTCTTTCATCAATTTTTTCATCTTCTTTTACGCTTTCATTTTGGGGAAGGGGATTTGAGATTGAGACAGCAGCCTTTTTCTTGGCTGCCTTTTTTGCGTTCTTTCTTTCCTCGCACTATTTTATGCGAAAGGACAGATTTGTTTTATTTTTTTCATCGATTTTGTGTGTCAATATAATCGTTGCACTGTACATCCTATTTCGACTTTTTGCACCATCACATTTGGGTTTTGGAGTTTTTGATGATGCGATGACTCTCCCGATCGGTACATGGAATGACGCGATGCTCTTTTTTGCATTCAGTGCACTGATATCACTTTCTTTTCTAGATCTTATCAATGTTGGGAAAGGAGTGCTTCGTATTTTGTCCACCGTGTCGTTGGTCATGTCTATGATCATGCTCATCGTCGGCAACTTTCTTACTGCGTGGATATTGTTTGGAGCGCTTCTTCTCGTATTTTTCATTTACGTTGTTACCATCGAGCGTTCGACAGCGCTTGAGATGCGCAAAATTCCAGTTGTAAGCCTCATCGTACTTCTTTTGTGTGTTCTGTTTGTTGCTGGTCATTCAAATATTGGTACGTTGCCATCTCAATATTTTAAAGTCAGTTACAGTGAGTTGCGACCATCCTTGAATTCGACACTTACTATCGCGAAGGAGTCACTCCCGAGCAATCCACTGCTTGGTGTTGGCCCAAATCAATTTGCAGTGTCGTGGGCAGCATTTCGGCCACAGGGAATACTCGGAACAAATATTTGGAATGTGAACTTTACAAGTGGAAACAGTATTTTTTTTACTAGCCTTGTGACAATGGGCATTCTAGGGTTTTTGGCTTGGCTTTTGTTTATCGCATCAATTTTCTATACAGCGACCCGGAAAATATTTGTAAAGTCCGACGATATAACAATACGTCATTTGCGTGTGATTGCTGGGATGCTCACCATGTATTTGCTCCTCGCTGTAATTGTTTTTACTCCCGGATTAGTGATTCAAGTACTTCTATGGGTAAGTGCGGGAATCTTGGTAGCGCAAACACTTTCTGCTACAGACAATAAATTCTGGACATTCTCTTTTATGAATAGTCCAAAGAAAAATTTTGTCTCGATGCTCGTAGTCGTTTTGGTACTACTTGGTTCTATCGTATTCGCATTTGTGCGTACAGAACAGTTCCTCGGTAGAGTTACTCTTGTTCACGCGTCTCAATCTTTCAGCAGAGAAGAGCCAAGAGGAAAAGTTGAATCATTGCTTTCTCGGTCAACAAACTTTGCAAAGCGAGATGATACATATACATCGATGTCACTATTTTATACCGCACTTCTAAAACAAGAATTGAATATGTTTGAAAAGAATGATTCATTACCTGATGACGAAAAGACACTTATCAAAAATCTTTGGACAAACGCTGAGAGCTATGCGCTCTTGGCTGTCAACTCAGAACCAAAGCGGGTAGAGAATTGGCTATTTTTAAGCAAATTTTATTTTGATTCAACTGCTATGGGTATCACTGGCTCACTTTCAAATACTGAGAAAGCTCTGAAGGGGGCACTTGTCCTTTCCCCTAGTGATCCAGCTATTTTAGTATCGCTAGCGGTCATCGCATACCAGTCCAGTGATATAACAGCAGGAAATGACTATGTTGTACAGGCCCTCACGCTCGACCCAACATTCAAAGACGCTATCACTCTCCAGAATCAAATCAAAACGATACAATCCTCAGCCTCATCGACAACAACTGAAAATCTGGAAGACGAAGTAACCTCCGCAAGTGAGTAAATACAGATAAATACATGGTGAAGAGAATCATTGCAATTTTCAACAAAGAATTTGGAAGCATCAACGAAGCCGCGCTCTTGCTAGGCTTCTTTGCTTTCTTGTCTCAGATACTTGGATTGGTGAGAGACAAAATCTTTGCTCACAACCTCGGTGCAAGTGCGCCACTGGACATATATGTTGCAGCATTTCGTATACCGGATTTTCTGTATGTTTCCATTGCTTCGTTTGCATCAGTGACCATAATACTACCCTTTTTGATTGAGAAAACGAGAGACGGTGGTAACACTGATGCAGAAAAATTCCTTAATAGTATTTTCACTGTTTTTTCTATCACAATCTTTATTCTGTCAGTATTGATTTTTCTTTTGATGCCACAGCTCGCTCATTTCCTAGTTCCTGGCTTTAGCGAAGAAATGTTGGCACAATTTATTCCACTTGCCAGGATTATGCTCCTTTCCCCTATACTTCTCGGATTTTCAAATCTCTTCGGTGCCGTTACTCAACTCTACAAAAGATTTTTTGTTTTTGCACTAGCTCCACTGCTTTATAACATTGGTATTATTCTCGGTCTTGTATTTCTTTACCCATCTATGGGTATTGAAGGGTTGGGTTGGGGAGTTGTTTTCGGAGCATTTCTACACATGAGCATTCAAGTCCCCGGACTTGTTGGTTCGCAATTGATGCCGAGATTCACAGCAAAGATCAATTGGAGTGAAATACGGCAAGTTGTACTGATCTCACTTCCTCGTACGCTTGCGCTTTCATCCAACAATATTGCACTTCTCGCGATTACAGCCATTGGTTCAACGTTGGGGATAGGGGCACTTTCTGTTTTCACTTACTCTTATCATCTTCAGACAGTACCATTGGCATTGATCGGTGTGTCGTATTCAGTCGCAGCGTTTCCAGCTCTCGCTCATTATTTTGCAGAACGAAACATGTCAGAATTCATTCGTAACATTATGCTCTCTGCCCGTCAGATCATATTTTGGTCAATGCCTGTCATTTTCCTTTTTATTGTTCTGCGTGCTCAGATTGTCCGTGTCATTTTGGGCTCAGGGCAGTTTTCTTGGGATGACACACGTCTTACTGCCGCTGCGCTCGCACTTTTTGCAATCTCAGTTGTTGCCCAGTCACTCGTCCTGCTTTTTGTTAGAGGATTTTATGCGGCAGGAAATACACGCATACCGCTCTTCGTCAATGTCGCGACGTCGGGAATCATCGTCATAGCGTCAATACTATTGATACAAATATATACACGTTTTCCAGAGTTTAAAATGGTCTTTGACAGGCTATTGCGAGTTGATGGAATCGAAGGTACAGGAATACTCATGCTCCCACTGGGATACACCATAGGAAGTCTTTTGAATGGAATTTATATTTGGCTCCTGTTTCGTAGGTCATATCTTGAGAAATCATTTTATTACGGACTTAGTTGGACATTCTTTGAGAGTATTTCGGCATCGATAGCTCTAGGTGTCTCTGCTTATTACACATTGGACGTTTTTGATACTATATTCGACATCAGCACATTCTGGGGAATTTTGGCACAAGGTGCTGTCGCAGGTATCGCAGGTATTATCGCATGGGCGTTTGTTCTCGAAATGCTCAAGAGTGAAGAACTTGCTCGTTTGAAGCTCGCATTGAGCCACAAAATATTCAAAATTAAGCCAATCGCGTCTCCACACGAGGAAACAATAAAACAATAGAAAATATAAGGTTTTTTTGGTATACTTACACTTAGTTTTGAGAATGAATATATGAAGAACATGAGGCGAGTATGGAAATATATTTGGCAGACTGCACGGAAGCGCCAGTGGATGTTTTGGTGGACTCTTTTTTTCTATGGAGCCGGCGCAGTTTTAGCGCGCATATTGATTCCGATTATATATAGAGATCTTATTGATACGATTATCAACGCTGAGACTGCTCTTTCCGTGAAGAGTCAGATCATGAGTCTCTTTGTTGTACTTTTGATATTCTTTGTGCTGCTTAACATATTTTTTCGTGTCGCGGATTACATCAACTCTGCGTTTCAATCCAGATGCATGAGAGATCTACACTCAAAAGCTTTTCGTATGATTGGGAAGCATTCGTACAATTTCTTTTCTGATACTTTTTCCGGAAGCCTTGTTGCGAAGACAAAACGCTACGTCAGTGCGTTTGAAGATATCTTTGACCGCATTTTCTTTGATTTCTGGTTCACATTTGTCATTGTTGTAGGAACGATTGTTGTCCTTTTTATTGAGGCGCCTTCTATCGGATGGGTATTGTTGATCGGCATTATTGCCTTCATGACGGCAGTAGTATGGCTTACTAACAAAGGACAGCCACTGCGTGAAATTGAAGCACGAAGAGATTCAGAAACGACAGGCTCTTTCGCTGATGCGATGACAAACATATTTGCTATTAAATCCTTTGCAAAAAGCAGGGAAGAGGAAGAGATGTTTTTGGGAGTTCTCGAGAGGCAACACAATGCACGACTCAAAATATGGAATTTCGATAATGCCAGGATCGCTATTATGGGATTGATTTTCCTTTGTATGGAGATCGGAGGTATGTACATTGCAGTCACTTTGTGGATGAAAGGAGCTATTACTCCAGGCACTGTTGCCTTAGTGCAGATATATTTTGGAAACATTTTTTATAACATTTGGAACTTTGGTCGCGCTATTCAGAGGTTCAATAAATCAATTGCAGATAGCAGTGAAATTATAGATATTTTTGAAAAGCCGATCGATATACAAGATCCGGTATCTCCAGAGATATCTCGCATGAAGGAGGGACGTATAGAGTTCAAGGATGCAACCTTCGTCTATCCCAACGGTGTACATGTTTTTGATGGGCTCTCGATTGAGATACCGGCAGGTCAGCGCGTGGGGCTTGTAGGGCATTCGGGTGCAGGCAAGACGACGATTACCAAGCTACTCCTTCGTTTCTACGATGTGACAAGTGGCGAGATTACGATTGACGGACAAAATATTTGCTCAGTGACACAGTGTGATTTGAGAAGGGCAATTTCATATGTGCCTCAAGAGCCATTGCTTTTCCACAGAAGCATCAGGGAAAATATCGGTTACGGAAAAGAGAATGCAACAGAGGAAGAAGTCATCGAAGCAGCGAAACGTGCGCGTGCGCATGAATTTATTCTTAGCCTTCCGCAAGGCTACGACACTCTCGTCGGAGAGCGGGGAGTGAAGCTCTCGGGCGGTGAACGTCAACGTGTTGCCATCGCGCGAGCGATGTTGAAACCAGCGCCGATTCTCATCCTCGATGAAGCAACGAGTTCCCTCGACTCTATTTCTGAAACCGCAATCCAAGAAGCGCTCGGAGAACTCATGAACGGAAAGACGACAATCGCTATTGCTCACCGCCTCTCGACTATCAGACAAATGGATCGTATTATCGTCATGGATGAAGGAGATATCGTCGAAGACGGCACGCATGCTGAGCTTCTCGCGAAGAAGGGAACATACTTCGAACTCTGGAATCATCAGACAGCAGGATTTATTGAATAACTGTATTCTTGTAGAATTTTCATATAAAACTTTCCCAGCCAGCGTGAAGTCTGCGGATATAGTTATACATATGAATTATTAACAACACGACCGTGTTGTTAATAATTCATAGTCGAATATTTTTCAAAAGGTATTATCCACATCTCTTTACTTGACTAAAGCTCTTTACTTTGCTAAAGTGGCACTATGTCAGATATTCAATGGAAAACTAAAGAAAAACAGGCACTCTTGGAGGCTGTTTTGTCCTTGAAAAATAAGGACGAAACAAAGCGCTTTATTCGAGATTTACTAACCCAAGAAGAGATCGAGGAGGTCTCTAAGCGCTTTCTGGCCGCCACAATGCTTACACAAGGCTCTTCATACCGAGACGTGGAAAAGGCTACAGGATTTAGCTCTACCACTGTTGCTCGTGTGTCCAAATGGCTCCAAGGTTCTCTTGGGGGCTATCGTCTTATAATTGCTCGACTTCATCATCACAAACCATCGCTCATACGGAGAGGGTTGAATTTGAATAGGTGATAGTTTGAAGATTTCAGGTTATAGGAAACACAAATACACAACATTCAAAATAGCCCCTTCCGCAAGGAGGGGGTTTGTCGAACGACAACTTACACAAAATTCCTTTACAATATGAAAAAGTACATTGATTGCTATTCACTCGGAGGCGCAGGCCCTCACCTGTAGTGATTTACATAAAGGAAGTGAATCATTCACTTCCTTTATTTTTCCAACAAATTTTCTAACAAAAAAACAAAGACATGTTACGAGAAACGATTGCTGTTACGAGGAGATTGAGAGACTTAAACAAATATATAGATAAAAGTAAAAAAATTGATTCATGGGTTGATGCATACTTGGATGATTCTAGAGTAAATAATAAATCACTGACATTCATCACTCCATGGTCTCTATCACCTAGATTCCAAAAAAGATATGTGGAGCATGGGGGCTTTTTTCCAACCACCGCAGAAACAAATTTATTTTGTAAAGAAATTCCAAATTTGTGGGAGGTATTCAATCAGAATGGATTTACTATAGATTGGTGGATAACATTCTCGGGTGCATATCTTGATACAAGACAATTGGATGAAAAGTTGGAAAGTGAGTATATGTTCATGATCCAAAATATTATTGACACTTTTAATACTCCTGTTGCATGCCTAAATTGGGAAAAGGATATTTTAAGAAAGAGGCATGAGCCCAACACCATGCTATTCGAAAGTGAAATGTTTAAAAAAATAATTAGCAAAGAAATGTATTCTTTTGAACTTGAACGTTGGAAAAAATGGGTGAGTGAAGAGGATCTAAATATTTCCGCAGAGGAATTAGAATATCAAACGGTTTATCAGATAGCATGCGAAGCAGAAGAGGGAAGGTTTCTGATGGAAGATAATCAAAATCCTCTTTGCAAGCCGGGACAATTTTTATTTCTTCCTCTTGGAAGGCCAGAAAGATATGTCTTTTTTTCGAGTATAGCTCAAGGCTTTGAAAAGAGGATTGTTTCGGTACTAAAACAATACCCCTGGAGAATATAAATAAAAGTATAATGCATTACATTTGTAATGCATTTTTTAGTGTCTTAGGACCAAAATTTTTTCTTTAGAATTTGTGTCGATTTTTATTCTTCCTCCGATTGGAATAACTGCCATCGGGGTTGTGTGGCCGAAATCAACATTTGAAATGATGGGAATGTTTTTGGAAATAGCTTTGTTTTTGAGGATATGATCAAGCTTCTGGTCTGTCATGACAAAACCCTTCTGAAATCGTCCTATAATAATCGCTTTGATGTGTTTTGCATCTTTTATCTGGAGTAAAGATTCCAAATTGCGCTCGAATTCAAACAGGGATTGAGAACCGCCAAAATCGTCGTCTTCGATGAATAGGATTGCATTTTTTAATGATGGCATATATGGAGTTCCTTGGAGCAAATTGAGTGAACATAGATTCCCACCGATTGCTGTTCCGATTGCTTTTCCTTTTTGCAATATCTTTGGCCCTGAATTTCTTTTTGTCTTCACTGTACGTTCATTGAAATACTTTGATGTGGAAATCGAGTAGGTCTTTGTATCCATTAATGAGTGTTTGATTGAATCAAGCATGTAGGAAACTATACCTTTCTCTTCCTTCATTCCCATAGTCGAGAGTGTCGGTCCGAGATAAGTGATCAAACCTGTTTTGGCATAAATTGCATTACATAGAATTGTGATATCCGAATATCCCATGAGTGCTTTTGGATTCTTCTTGATGAGTCCCCAATCAATATATGGAAGAAGTGTGTTGGCATTATATCCACCACAGGCACAGATGATAGCTTTGACGCGAGTATCTTTGAAAGCTTGGTGCAAATCATTTATACGAGACTGTATCGATGACGAGCCGAAAATATCTTTTTGATATGCGTTTTTGCTGAATTTGACTTTTAAGCCAAGGCCACTTAATCTTGTTTTTGCGATTTTCGCCAAGTTTCTTGGCTTGAATGTAGCAACGGAAGAGGCGGGCGCAATCACCCTGAGAGTATCGCCAGAGTTCAATTTGGCAGGATATATCGATTTCATATAGAAATAATACCATATTCCTTTATTTTTTTGGGTTTTTCGGGTATTATCCTTGGGTAATGAGTTCAGAAAACATTCGCAACTTTAGTATCATAGCCCACATTGACCATGGCAAATCGACGCTTGCTGACCGCATGCTCGAAATAACAGGTACTATTGAGGCGCGCAAAATGAAGGATCAGGTGCTCGACAATATGGAGCTCGAACGTGAGCGTGGTATCACTATCAAGATGCAACCTGTGAAGATGACGAAGAAGATTGAGGGAAAGGAATACATTCTCAATCTTATAGACACCCCAGGACATATTGATTTCTCATATGAAGTCTCTCGTGCAATCAAAGCTGTTGAAGGCTCCATATTGCTTGTTGATGCAACACAAGGCGTACAAGCGCAGACGCTCTCTGTGCTCGAAATGGCGCGGACTGCTGGGCTTGTGATAGTCCCAGCGGTTTCAAAGGTGGACTCACCTCTAGCACGGATTGAAGAAGTAAAACTCGAGCTCGCGACACTTCTTGATTGTGATCCAGATACCGTGCTCGAAGTTTCAGGAAAAACAGGCATAGGAGTCGAAATATTACTGGCTGAAATAGTTCATCGTGTGCCTGCGCCAAAGCATGAACAAACTAACGATGTGCGAGCGCTTGTTTTTGATTTCAAATACGACAACCACAGAGGTGTGATCGTCTATGTCCGAATGCTCGGAGGAACACTGAAGAAGAATGATAAGCTATTATTTAGAAATGCCAATGAATCTTTTTACGCTTTAGAAGTTGGAATATTTGCGCCAGAAGAAAGACCGAAGGATGCTATATCAGAAGGTGAAATCGGATATATTGTGACTGGTATCAAACAACCGGGTATTGCGAGTGTTGGAGATACTATTACCACCGAGAAGAATCCTGCATCTGCTTTGCCCGGGTATGGGAGACCACGCCCCGTTGTTTGGGCATCGATATTTCCTGAAGCTCAAGATGATTTTGATCTCTTGAAGCAATCTCTCAATCGTCTCCGACTTTCTGATTCATCGCTCACATTTGAAGAAGAATCATCTGGCACACTTGGACGAGGATTTCGTATCGGACTTCTCGGCATGCTTCACCTCGAAATAGTTACCGAAAGATTGAAACGTGAATTTGGGCTCGCGCTCGTGGTCACGACACCGTCGATTACTTACAAAATCATCAGCAAATTCGACAAAGAAGAGTGGATATATTCACCGCACAAGTTTCCAGATGACGGCTCCGTAAAAGAAGTATATGAGCCGTGGACTAAAGTTTCTATAATTTCTCCATCAAACTACTTGGGCGCAATCATGCAGTTACTCTACGAGCATGAAGCAGAAGTGGGTGAGAGTGAGAGCTTTGGAGACGGGAGAACGCACGTTGCACTCGTCATGCCACTTCGCGAACTCATGAGAAACTTTTTTGATGATTTGAAAAGCGTGACGAGTGGCTATGCATCCATCTCCTACGAGATCGGTGATACACGTACTGCCGACGTCGTCAGGCTCGATATACTCGTCAACGACGACCCAGTCATCGCATTCGCGTCAGTTGTCTCGCGCAGACGAGCACAGGAAGAAGCAGAAAAATCAGTTGAGAAGCTCGCACTCATCTTGCCGCGCCAGCAGATCGCGATCAAAATCCAGGCTCGCGCGATAGGACGAATACTTTCCTCGAAAACACTTTCTGGTTTTAGAAAAGACGTCACGCAACACATGTACGGTGGCGACATCACACGCAAAATGAAACTTCGTGAAAAGCAGAAGAAGGGAAAAAAGAAGATGCAGGCAACGCACAAAGTACACATTCCCGAAGAAGTGTTCGTGAAGATGATGCGTAGGGGTGAATCCTAGCTAGTTAAAAAGATTTGGAGAGTAAAGCATTATCATGCTTACAATCACAAGGAATGAAAGAATTCCCCAGAAGACCTGTACCTTTTTTCGATTTTTTTTATTGAATATAGACATACTCGCGTGGTATAGTGTAGCGTACTTATGGTTCAAATTCAACCCAAAAGGAAGATGCCAACATGGATGCATGCACCATGGGCACTGTTGCTACTTTTTGTCGTTTCATGCGCTCTATTTTGGAATGTTATCGTTATGGCGATCAAAAGCTCTGAAACACGGGCAAAACGCCAACAAGCAGAAGAGAAGCTTGTAGAGTTGAGTTCGCAGAAGGCGTCACTAGAAACAGCCCTCAACGCCCTAGATACGCCCAAGGGGACGGAAGCTGTCCTGCGTGACCACTTACGTGTTGCAAAGGAAGGAGAGGAGCTCATCGTCATAGTTGATTCAGATACAAGTAGAGAAGTAGAGCAAAAGACTGGCGTCCTCGGCTTTTTCCAGAGACTCTTTGGGAAAAAAGGGGAGTAGAACGTCTTCCTAGACTATGCTATAATGGGGAGACATTAGGAGTTAATTGAGTTATATATTATGAAACAAGTTTCAATTTATAGCACGCCGTCGTGCACATACTGCAAAAGTGCAAAGGAGTTTTTTACTGAAAACAACATTGCTTTTCAGGAATACAATGTAGCAGATGACCAAGTACGTCGACAAGAAATGATTGATAGAAGCGGGCAAATGGGTGTCCCTGTCATAATGATCGACAGCAACATCGTCGTCGGATACAACAAAGCAAAACTTACTGAACTACTCGGATTGTAATCTTTAGCACAATAAAAAAATTCCCCGAAAGGGGAATTTTTTTATTGTGCTTGGAACCAGATTCGAACTGGTGACCCTTCCCTCTTCAGGGGAATGCTCTACCAACTGAGCTATCCAAGCGTTGGTGTATTATTGTGAAGCGCCGAATGTATCGAGATAATCATTTATGTTACCCAAACCAGATGACGAACTTGTGTAAAGCGTCTCTAACTGGTTGAAATATGGCGCAACAGCGAAATACGCACCGAGTCCAATGATTATTACAACAGCCCAATACAAAACCTTGACCACCTGAGCTCTTTTTTGAACTTTGCGAACCTCGCGAATGAGCTTATTATTCTCTTTCGAAACAGCAAGATTCTCTTCAAGTAACTTTTTTGTCTCTGGATCCACGGCGATATAGTATCATATTTCATGTCTCAGGCAAAGCCTTTTTGCTGTAGAGTCTTATTTATGCTAACTTTTATAACATAGAGAAGTAAGTTATTTTAGTTGCAGAGTTTCAGCTTTCAAAACTCAGGATAATGGCTTCGAATCTCTGTTCCGCAGCCACCTTGAGCTAGCTCATGATGCGTTGTTTTTTTAATAGAAATAAGAATATGAAATTAATTAGTTTTAGTGCACAAAACTATCGATCAATATCTACTGCGTATAAGTTACCCTTAACGGAGTATACTGTTATTGTAGGACCTAACAATGAAGGGAAGAGTAATATTTTAAAAGGTTTAGGCCTAGCCTTGGCTTTACTAAGCAATTCTAGGTACGCTCGCTATAGAAGAATACCGTCAAACTCGTACTTTCGAAATAGAAAGAATTCGCATGACTCAAGCAATCGAATAGCAGAATATTTGCGTTATGATTGGGATAGGGATTTCCCCATTAATTTACAAGAAAGTAAGCCTGATGGCCTATCTGAATTTACTTGCGAGTTTGAATTAAATAAAACAGAATTAAATGAGTTTAAAAGTAAGACTGAAATAAATCTTACAACAAATTTAAAAGTAAGAATATCGATTGGAAAAGAACGAGAAGTCAAGTTTGATTTTTTGAAGGAAGGAAAAGGTAAGGCTTCTTTAAATAAGAAAAGAGATGAGATTTCTGATTTTATAAATAAAAAACTTTTTTTGCAATATATACCTGCAGTACGGACATCAGAGTTAGCTATAAATATAGTTAATAATTTACTAGAAGTAGAACTATCTACCTTAGAAGATAATATTGAATTTAAAAAAATTGTTAAAGCTATTGCTAAACTTCAACAACCAATAATTAATAAAATTTCAACAAGTCTTAAAGATTCTGTTTCTGGATTTATTCCTGATGTAAGAAAGATTTCGATTAAAAATGAGAAAAATATTGGTGAATTGATAAGTGCATCATGCCGTGTTTACGTTGATGACGGCATTGAAACAGAACTACAACTTAAAGGTGACGGTGTGATTAGTTTAACGGCTATATCTTTGTTGCAGGATTTTAGTAGACAAAGTTCACTAAATAAAGACTTGGTACTTCTTCTTGAGGAACCAGAGAGTCACTTGCACCCAAAGGCGATACATAGTCTTAAAAGAATTCTTTATGAGATATCGAAAAAAAGCCAAGTAATTATCACTACACATTCTCCAATTATGATTGAGAGATTACATGTGACTCATAATATAGTTGTTCAAGGCGGGAAGGCTGAATCCGCTAAGAGTATTAATCAAGTTAGAGATTCACTCGGTGTTGTTATGTCAGACAATTTATCAAATGCATACCTTGCCTTACTTGTAGAGGGTAAGGAGGATACCGCTCTAATAAAATCATGGTTGGAAGAAAAATCTAAAAAAATTAAATTGGCAATAGAGAGCGGTACTTTAATTCTTGATCATTTGGGTGGTGCCACAAATGTGGGTTATAAGATGTCTTACTATAAAAATAATCTTTGTAACGTTGTTGCATATCTTGATAATGACGAAGCTGGTAGAAAAGGGATTGAAGCTGCTGAATCTAAAGGAATTTTGAAGGTTAATGAATACGTACTTGCTTCTTGCAAAGGAATGAACAACAGTGAAATTGAGGACCTTATTGTTTTAAGTGTATATAAAGAAATGATAATAAATGGATACGGTGTTAATCTTGATGTTTCTGGATTCAAAAACAGCAAAAAACAATGGTCTAACAGAGTTAAAGATGTTTTTATTTTGAATGGAAAAATTTGGAGCGATAAACTTGAAAATGAAGTTAAATTAAAAGTGACTAGTTTGGCTACAAATTTAAAGCTTGAATCGTTAAATAAGAACAAGACCAATTCAATAGATTCCCTTGTTTTAATGATTGAAAATATACTTGATAAACAAAAGTAATATTTTTTATTGAAGCGCTCAGGACGCGTCGGGATGGTATACTCTAAAGAACCGGTAAAGCTTTGCAGAGTAATGAATCAAAAGGTTCTAGCTCAAGGACGCCAGGCAATCCTCGCTTTGATACAACCCAAGCCACCGTAGTTCAATGGATAGAATAGCTCACTCCTAACGAGCTGATGCAGGTTCGATTCCTGCCGGAGGCACCCCAACAAAACTTCCCGACTTTTTGGAAGAGAATGCGTGGGCGTTGCGAAGCAACGCCCACTGGTTTTCGCCTGAATTAGCCAAGGGATTTTGCGCGCAAGCGCGCACTTCTTTTTTGAAAAGGAGGAGGTTCGAGCCAAAGATTTTTTTGGCACAGACCTTTTTCGCAAAAAGGTCTGTATCCCGTGCGATTCCGTCTATATTTTGAGCCTCGATTATCCATTCTCGCATTGGTTCGAGCCAACCTGTCCGCTTTTGTTCAACCCTAGATATTTGCTCGTTGAGTGACTTCTTTTGTGACATCAATTCATTTTTCTTGGCAAGATAAACTTCTCGTTCAATATCTTGTTCAAGGTATGAATCAAGAAGTCGCTCCTACCTTTTTGTAATATCACGAATTTGTACTTCCGTCGTATTTACAAAAGCGGACACCGAATAGGCGGATTCACTTTTTTCTTTCGCAAGGAGCGAAAGCATTGTATCCGCCCATTTGGATTTCATAGAAACTGTTTGGAGTAATGATGATATTTGTAAATCCAAAGATTCTTCACGAACGTATGGTTCATTACATTTCACTTTTCCTTTTTTAGTACATCGGTAATACACATGATCTCTTTGGATTTCGGCAGTTATCATCATTCCACATTCGGCGCAGGTGATAAGTCCGCAAAAAGCTTTTGGATTATTTTTCGGTTCTCTATGTGGACGACCTCGTTCTTGCAATACAGCCTGCGCCTCATCAAACAATTTCTTTGAAATTATTGGCTCGTGTTTACCTTCATATAATTCTCCAACATAACGAAAGTGTCCGTAATAAAATGGATTGGAAAGTATCGCAGTCACTTGGTCTCGCCAGAGTCGCTTGCCTCCTGTTGTCGAAATGCCGGATTTTGCCAAAAAGTCTGCAATATCTTCCAGTCGAGAATTGTTTTTTACATACAGTTCAAATGCCTTGCGAATAATCACACTTTTCTTTTTATTAACCACAATAGATTTTATCCGCACATCATTTATATATCCCACAGGTGCAAGGCATGGATATTCACCTCGTCTCACTTTTTGGCGAAGTCCGCGTTTCGTATTTTCGGCAAGCGAATCGACATAGTATTTACTTTGACCAAATGCAATATTGAGCATAAATTTCCCTTGCGAAGTGTTATCACTCCAAAATGTAGGAAATTTAAGCGCAGTCAGTTGCCCGCAATCGAGAAGGTAAATAATTCGTCCACCGTCCACAGAATTGCGTGCGAGACGATCGGGGTGCCAACATACGATACCACTTGCTTCACCACGCTCGATACGATTTAGCATACTGTTAAAAATCGGGCGCCCAGGAATTTTGGCAGATTGTTTCTCTATCAATTCCTCTACAATCTCCAAACATTCCTGCTTGGCGTACGCGCGCAATTCTACAATCTGTGCTTCGATAGACAATATCTGTTTATCTTCCACATCAGTCGATTTGCGGGTATACAAAAAGAATTTTTGTGACATATATTTTTTAAAGCAGAAATGGCTACTCTAGTGTTGTAACCTTAACGCAAAGTTAAGATAGCTAGAATAGCCATTTCTGCTAACTTTGCTAATAATAATTGGTTACAACATATCCAGTATACCAAAAAATATTTTCAAACAAAAATTCTTTTTGTATTTAGAACAAAGTAAATAGAGAAAATTGTATTTGATACGAACCTGCTTCTTGGCGAAAAAACAGTGCGCACCGCCGAAGGCGGTGCTGGATTCCGAACCCAGAATTCTTTGGCGAAAACAGGCGAAACAGCGTGGGCGTTGCTTCGCAACGCCCACTCCTTATCTTCTTCAAAACCATTTAGTTCGTTTAAGGTGCGTTTATTAAACCATATCAGAACCTATTTTCAAAATCGCTGATACACGCGTTCCCGCGCGCTACGCGCCTCTGTGCGAAGCACAGAGCTTTCCAAGAATGGAAAGTGCGGGGGAACGCATACCCACTCCGCTCGCCGAGTACTGCGACAACCCC
>Ga0163151_10003635_pt1 | contig 21901 bp, 16 predicted proteins | sample OliLakLV19MP5IB2_FD_145596 | JGI IMG/M metagenome (GOLD analysis project Ga0163151, IMG submission 145596) | Freshwater microbial mat bacterial communities from Lake Vanda, McMurdo Dry Valleys, Antarctica - Oligotrophic Lake LV.19.MP5.IB-2 | ecosystem: Environmental > Aquatic > Freshwater >... | reverse complement strand
CCCAGCGCCCCGCCCCGCGAGATCGCGCCCCGCATGCCCCGGCAGACCTTTTGTCGGAGCGACTTGATGAAGAGCCGCGACAGCAGGCCGAAGATCGTCAGCTGCATGTCCCAGTGAGGGTTACCCAGATCGAACTGGTCTGAGGCCCCGATCATCCGCTTCCGGAGCTTCTTGACCAACTGGGCGAGCTTCCACCATTCCAGTTCGTCGCGCGAGGCCCGCGTGAAGTCATCGATATACAGCGTGTCGATGGGATGCTGCGGATCGGCCAGAACGACTTTCAGGGACGAATAGCCCTGCCGGGAGGCATCCAGCCCCGTCACCGAGTAGTCGGCATTGACGTAGCACCAGGGAATGAACCGCTGTTCGCTGAAGGCCTTACGGAGCGCGTTCACCATCTGGTCTTCAATCGAGGTCGGCTTGCTGTTGTCGCACGAGTACCGGAAGTAGCCCGCCCCCAGCTTGGCCGGCTGCGCGGCCTTCACCAGGGCCGCCGCCACCGTCGCACAGGGAGGTACACCGCGGTGTCGCGCCTGGAAGTCCGCGACCATGCTCGCGATCACTTCTGGCGTCACCGGTGGCAAGACCCCCGAAGTGACCAAAGCCGGGAAGGCGGCGCGCTGCCCCTTGAGATAGGTGGTGGCGAGCTGGGCCAAGACGGCGTCGTCGGGCAGACCACGGTCGCACCGCGCCCGCCGGCGTTTACGGGCGGACCGCGGCACGGGGCCCGCGGGATCGGAGTCGAGAGGCTCCGACGTCGGCTTCGAGGAATCGGCGGACTTGACTTGAGACGGCTGGGGCGGGACATTCCTTGTCATGGCAGGTGGGCCTTCGGACCGGTTCACACAAGGGAACCGACCGGAGGGCGTTTCGGCGATCAGTCCGCAGGCTGAGAGGACTCGGCCAGCCTGTGGAACTCATCTACTGTGAACGTAAGCACTTGCGCAATTGCAGTGTGCAAAAGTTCAATTGCCGAAAAGTCGTTAGGAAATGTCCATCGCCAGTCATCCCGACTCCAGAAGCCTTGCTCGCAACACCTGCGATCAAGGCTTTTTTCTTGGCTGGGGCACGAGTTACGACCGTTTGGTCGGCTTCCGCTTCGGTTATCACCTTCGCCTTGTCGGTGCAGCAATGTGCATCAGGTGGCACCTGCCGGCGGCGTGTAGGTGTAATTTCTGGAACCTCCTCAGAATCGAAATGAACTCGGAGCCTCCGCGGGCCAAGCTGCATCATGGCGAGCGGCTGGAAGGACTGCTCCGTGTCTGAGGTTCCCTCGCCATTTCCGTGATCAGCGTCCAGATTCGGTGGAAGCAAGGGCAGGTCCAGCGAGACCCGCGGAAGCGAATCCAGTGCCGTCTCAACGTCCAGCAACTCCGGGTCGGTGTAGACGTTCATGGTGAGGTCAATGGTCGAATGCCGCATGGCCGCTTGAGCGGTCCGGGGCAGGACTCCGCCCTTGCTCAGCAAGGTTCCAAATGTGTGCCGAAAGGCATGCACGTCAATGGTTCGCCCCCGCTCATCGACTTTGGGGATTCCCGCAGCCGCCAAGTCACGGTTCAGGATGCGGACCAACCCGTCCGGAATCTGAAAGAGGGGGCGCGCCAACCATTCCGTTTGCTTGGCTCCCTTCGATGGTGGATCGCCCTTGTGCGTTTCCTGGGCTACCGTCGCCAGCCAGCCTCGCAGATCGTCAGCTAAGTCGCGTCGGAGCGGGATCGGGCTTCCCTGGCGGTTTTTCTCGTCGGCGGCCTCAAGGATGAAATGCGGACGCGGGCCATCCAACACTACTTGCCCGATGGTGAGCGAAGCCAACTCACCTTTTCGCAGACCGGTGAGAAACAGCGTCTTGTAGATCAACGCCCGCTCCCTCCCGGTTCGCTCAAGTTCGGAAATCAGCGAGGGGTTGTCAGCAAGCCGTTCCCGCCCAAGTGCCAAGGCGGCGGCGAAAGTCTTCGGACACAAGGGCGAAGCGATCCAGGTATCGCGCTTCCGTTTCACCTGGGATTCAGGTTTGCGGACGGGCAGACGGCCAAAGTCGGCCAGCGGGCGAACGCTGGAAACAGTCACGAGCCGCTGGAGTTCGCTTTCGGTGAGCGACCGACGCTTTCGGCGCGGGTCTGTCTTCGCGTTTGCTTTGCCGTTACCCAACGGGCGAAGCGTTTGCCATTTTTGGTGAACACCTTCGCAATCTCGGGAACATCATCCGTGGACTGCTTCTTAAAGACGTGACTCACGAAATTGAACTCCTGCGAAACCCGATTTCAACTGGCAACCGGCGAGAGGTGAGTTCAGGGCAGGCCCTCCGTGAGAGACCGCCCCACAATTCCTCAACGCAGCGAACCTAACTGTGGATCTCGCCGCCCTTTAGATTCTTGCCACGTTCGATCGGCAATCTCTGAACGATTCGAATTACCGACTCGCCAACTTGCGACTTGCCAATGCTGGCCTGCATCCCCCTGCAACCCAGGCCAGGATGACGTGACGCGGCCAACGCACCAGCCTCCCAATCTTCAGGGGCGCGGGCAAGGCTCCCCGGTCCCGCAGGTCGTACAAGGTCCGCCGGCTGAGCTTCAAAAGCTTGGCAACGTCGGACGGCGACAGCATCTGATGGGGGTCTTCCAGGCTCGTACCAACCGGAGCGGGGCTGCTCATATCTCGACTCCTTGAGGGCGTAGTTCTGGCACTGGTCTCGCTGACCACCTACTGCAATAGAAACGAACCGGGCCGAACGGAATACTCGCGCGGAGACCTCGCGGTCCGCTGCTTGATTCTGCAAGTCTTTTCGTAGCAACAGCATCCGCTGGACTGCCTGCTGGGCAATTCCCCGCCTCGCACAATTCCGCAGCATGAAATCGTTTTTACCTTTGAGCGGCTGGAGTAACCCGTCCTACAAAGAAAAGGAAAAGCGATGACCCTCCTGGAAGCGGCGAAGAACCTGGTTGCGAGCGACTGGTCGATCATTCCGGTGCATGGAGCCGTCGACGGCAAATGCACATGTGGACAGGCAGGCTGCAAAAGCGTGGGCAAGCATCCCGTCTTCACGGGCTGGGACGACAAGCTGTTTCAGACCGTTGAGGAGGTCGAGAAGCACTGGCGTGAACATCCTGGACACAACCCCGCCATCGTCACGGGAGCCGCTAACCGAATCGTCGTCGTCGATGTCGAGCGCGAAGGCTGGGATCAGTTCTGCCAGCTTCAGGAGAAGTTCGGCCCGCTGCCGGCCACTCGCACGGTCCTGACGGGCGGCGGGGGATGGCACTATTACTTCGTTGCGCCATCCGGCGAACCGCGGATCGGCAATCGGAGCCACCTGTGTAACTATGCGATCGATGTTCGGGGGAATGGCGGCTATGTGGTCGCACCGGGCGCGGTTCATCGCACTGGCGGCGAATACCAGTGGCATAACCCGTTTGCGGCGTTTGCCGAGATGCCAGGATGGCTCTACGACTTGGTCATCCGCGCAAAGAGCGAGGGTGATAAAACCGAGCCACGCCAACAAGCTCAGACAATCTCTGCGGACACGGATCGCCGTGAGGCGGTGCAGCGGCGCGCACAGAAATACGCGCTGCACTACCCGGTCGCAGTCTCTGAACAGGGGGGACATAACCGCACGATTGGGCTGGCGCTTCGCCTCGTCCGTGACTTCGCTTTGCCGATCGAAGAGGCATACCCGCTGATTGCAGATTGGAACCAGCGCTGCCAACCGCCGTGGACGGAAGCTCAACTCCGTTACAAGCTCCAGGAAGCTGATCGAGAGGATCGCGGTTGGGAGCCTCGCGGCAGGTTTCTAGTTGGCAATCAGGAGTCGGCGATCGGCCGCATCCCATTTCCTGTAGATGCGCTACCTATGCAAGTCCGGCCTTACGTTGTCGAAGTCGCCGCTAGCATTGGGTGCGAAGCTGAGTTCGTCGCCGCCCCGGTCCTTTCGGTCCTTGCCGCGGCGATCGGGAACAGTCGCTGGGTGCAGATTATTCCTGGGTGGAGCGAGCCGGCCGAGTTGTGGACCGCTGTAATTGCACCGTCAGGATCAGGAAAGTCGCCCGCCATGAAAGCCGCGCTGGCACCCCTGAATCTGATTGAGCGCCTGTGGCGGAGGGAGTACGAGCACGCCCTGTCAACATCCACTCAGGCGGCGAGTTCACATCAGCAGTGTCCGGTTGGCCAAGTGTCTGGGAATCCCCAGACCAATTGTCCGCCCGCTCCTAAACTGCCGACGCTGCGTCGAATCATGTGTGGCGACGTGACCCTTGAAAAGCTCATCGGCCTCCTCTCAGAGCAGCCGCGAGGGCTCTTGATGGCGGCCGACGAACTTAACCGCTGGATTAGCAGCTACTCTCGTTATCAGCGCGCCAGCGACGTTTCGCACTGGTTGTCCATTGCAGACGCGGACCGGCTGATTTACGACCGGAAAACTGGAAACACTTCGATCGACATCGCGCGGGCTAATGTGAGCGTCACGGGTGGAATCCAATTGCGGACATTAGCGAAGGCGATGTCGGACGCGGCGCTTGAGGAAAACGGCTGGTTCGGCCGCACTCTCTGGACCATGCCAACAGATGCTAAGCCGGTGCGTCTCAGTTCGTGCGTGGTTTCAGAAGCAACTCGCGCAGCATACGCGGCGTTAATCGGGCAGTTGCTTCAACTTTCAATGGTTAAGGAGCAGAATTGCGATGACTCTCCTGGACTCGTGTGGATGACGTCCGGCGCATGGGATCATTTCATGCATTTCGACGACGAAGTCGTCGAATCGATGTTTGGCATGACCGACGGCGAGCGGTCTATCTGGTCAAAGTTGAGGCGACACGCAGCGCGACTGGCCTTGGTCCATCATGTCACGACGTTGGCCCCCCTCGGCCATGACATGTCTGCGCTAACGGCGGAAAGCGCGGCGGCAGGTATCGCCCTTGCCAGGTGGTTTGGTCACGAAGCGTTGCGCATTCTCCGGAATCTACGTCGGGGAGGATCGAAGTCCGAAACGGAAGACCTGATTGACTTGATTCAGCGGAAGGGAGGGAGCTTGACTCCGCGCGAGTTGTCCAGGTGCCGCCCCCAGCGATACGAAACTCCGGCTCAAGCAGAAGCAAAGCTGGACGAACTGGTTTCGAGGGGGATGGGGATTTGGGTGGACCTGGCGTCTGGTCCCAAAGGTGGACGGCCGTCGAAAACTTTCAGCCTGACGTAACCCAGGGGGGATCGTCGGTTTCGTCGGTTTCGTCAGTTAGAACTAAGGGGTGTTTGACGGGCGTACTCGTCTGAACTGAAACTGAATTCACTTTCACTAGGCTTTGGGCGGTTCTACTTTCAGGAACGGGTAACCCGGAGGGCAAAAGGAGGAACTGACAAAACTGACGAAACCCCCCAAAACCTGGGTAACGTCAATGAAGGCGAACATCATTCGGCAAAACGGACAAAACTAGGGTTTGTAAGAACAGGCTCGATTGGGTTCGCTCCATAGGAAATCACTTTGGCATATGCCGGTAACCCGGAGCATTGCCGGTTCGCGCCTTCGCAAGAAAATGGCAGGGGTACTTGCTTGAAGAACCTGCCATCCGTCGGTTGGGAAGCTTGCCTTCGACTTCTAAGGTCGGCTCGGTTGTCGAAAGACGACGGCTTGAACAACCCAGCGGTTCGGCAACCAGACCTTGCGGCTGGCTGACTAGGCCGGGCTACTCAGAATCACGTCGACCATCACAATGCCGATCCGTAGAGAATTGTCGGGAACAAATGGGCCGTCACAATTCTCGCCTTAGCCCCGCCAAGCCGAGCAACTCCGAATTAGCGCTCGTCTTCTTGCGACTCCGCACTATCCATCTTGAGGGGGTTGAGCGAAGCACGGGTCGCTCCCCCTCACAACCTGCGGAAAGCCATGACGATCGAAGAATTGAAGCAATTGCAAATCGGAATGCAGAATACCCTTACCGGGTGATTCGTCAGTTCCGATTCGCCTCATGTTCGCTCTCAATTCTGCGTCGAATGCCGGATCATCATAGAGCGCAGCTTCCGGCGTTTGGCGAAACCCCGGTGGAAGAAATGTCTTTGCGATGGCGAACTCGCCGTCAAATGCCACTGGACAATAACTAACTCGCACGAAAAGCCCACTCCCATCATCTCGAAGGCTGCTGTTTATTACAGATTGAATCGGAAACGTATTCTGCGACCCAAGCGGCATGTCTTGAAAGAGCGATACCGCAGGTCCGTAGCTGCCTTTGCTAGGGTTCCAGAGTCTGCAAGCGGAGATTCGGTGCTGGTTGTAAAGCACGGGAAACACATCGCCATGTCCTGCGTAGGTCGTGCAGACAGAGAGCAGCCGCTCGTGGAGCCAATCGAAGAAGTGGTCGCCGAATGCCAGCGTGCGGACTCGACCATCCATGAAGACGGTGTTCTTTAGCGGACTGAAACGCAGCAGCCTGCCATCACCAGACAAACTCGTTGACATCTGGCGAAATACGCCGACGATCTTCGTACCGTAAGGATCGAACTGGACGTCGTTCGTTTTCAGCAGTGGCGGAAGGCTCGGACCGGCGTTGAGAAATACTTGATGGCCGAAGTTCGTCCGAAACCAGAACCGTTTAGGAAACGTGCCTGGGTGGTTCTTTAAGTCGTCCTGTACCAACCAGTTCAAACGCTCGTTGGCTTCAGCGAACCCCAATGTGCGGACGCAGCGGTAAAGCCTCTGCTCCCAGTCTGGGAAGGCCGGGGAATCAAAGGAAACACTTGCTGCCGCCGACTTGATCAGATCCTTGAATTGCGGCTCAGCATCACCAATCCAGTGGATTTCTGGATACTTCTCAGCAGCCCGCTGGTTTTGGAGTTGCGTCATACGGTAGTTGGCATCCTTCGCCTTCCGCTCGGAGCGTTTAAGTTCGTTTCGCCGCTTTTTCCCGTCCATTCATCGCACCGTTTCAGAGGAGATTGGCCGGCTAGCTTTCTCCCACCGCAAGGCGCTGAATAGCGCAGCGATCTCTTCCGGGATTTGGTGAGGCTTCGCTTTCGCGACGATACCGCCACGCAGAAGAATTGGTCAAGGAGCACGAAAGCCTGGAGACGACTCCAATCAAAGCACAGCCATTCGCCGCCGACGGACCATCTCCTGGCGGTTCTGATGTTGCCCAAAGCTGGTCCAGTCCGCGCCAGAATTGGCTTGGAGTTGGAATGGACGCGAAATCAAAGCGCGCGTTTTTTATCGCGCGAGACTGCCCCACCTACTGCTCGATATATCAGTGGCGTAGGATTTACAGAAGTCCGCCGAAAGGAAGGCGAGTGGGTTTCGAGTCCAGTCCAGGATCTGGTTGCCGCAACCTATACCTGTTCGCACTCGGCTTGGACCCCACTTGAGGTTTCGAGCCGGCGTTTCGGAGTGGGTTACCGGAAGTCCGACTCCGCCGAAACAGAAACCCGTCGCCCCCGAATCGTTTAAGTAAATAACCCAATCGTGATTGGGAAAATATCGGCCGAAATCTGGCGAGACGGGACTGGCCAACCCAAGGTTGCTTTGGCCGAGCGCCAAGACCGACGCTGTCAATTGGACTTGCCGGTCGTCCCACGGGATTCCCCGTCGAGAACACGTTTTCCTATGACTGCCGCGGTGCGTTTTCGTAAGCGCCCCACCGGGTAGTTTTCGTTTCCAACCAGCGCTCCCGGTCTTCCCCGCTCATGTTAGACTAGGCTTCCTTTCCCATCGGAGAGCCGGCATGACTGAGGTCTACCGTTTCGCTGCTCGCGTTGCCGAGCGCTGGCCGAACGAAGTCCAGTTAGTGCCTGACGATCCTGACGCTTTCTTGGCGTATCTGGCCCGCTCCGGGCTGACGTGCGATCCGTTCTGGCATGGCCCGGAAATCTACGTCAGCGTCGGCAGTCAATCGCTCGTGGCGGCAAGTGAAGGCGCGGAGCGCGTCGAGTACGCAGTTGAGCGCCGCGGCACTCGCATGTTCGGAGTCGATCAGCCCCACCCGCCCGCCTACCTGCCGGTGGCAATGTCCCAGACCTTCAACTCACCCGGCGCGTTGGCGATGGTCCCACCAGCAGAAGCGAACAGCAGACCGTCCGGGCTGAATGCCACGGACCAGACCGCCTCGGTCCCTTTGAGGGTGGCTCGTTCCTTGCCGGTGGCCACATCCCAGAGCTTGACGGTCTTGTCGCGGCTGGCTGAGGCCAGAGTCTTGCCATCCGAGCAGAAGGCTACGGACATTACTGACTCGGTATGACCGTGCAGGGTGGCCCGCTCTTTGCCGGTGGCCAGATCCCAGAGTTTAACAGTCTTGTCGCCGCTCGCCGATGCCAGGGTTTTGCTCTCCGAGCTAAAGGCCACGCCATAGACCGCATGGGTATGCCCCTGAAGGGTGGTCCGCTTGGCGGTGGCAACGTCCCAGACCTTGACGGTCATATCATGGGCCGCCGCCGCCAGCGTCTTGCCATCCGGGCTGAACGCCACGGACTCGACACCGGATGTCGGTTCGCTGGTCTCCTGATCCTCTGTGGTATGCCCTTGGAGGGTGGCTCGCTCTTTGTTGGTGGCCAAGTCCCAGAGTTTGACGTCGCCGTTCAACGAGGCCAGGGTTTTGCCATCCGGGCTGAATGCCACGGAGTGAACATGGAACGTATCCCCCGTGAGGGTGGTCCGTACCTTGCCGGCGGGCACGTCCCACAACTTGACGTCCATGAGGTCGGGGAAGTAACCAGGCGATCCGATTGTCCCCGATGCCAGGGTCTTCCCGTCGGGGGAGAACGCAACACAGCCGAGACAGCCCTTGTACTCGCCCAGGGTTGCTCGCTCCTTGCCTGTGGTCATGTCCCACAATTTCAGCGTCCCGTCGTAGCTGGCTGAGGCCAGGGTCTTGCCATCCGGGCTGAATGCCACGGCTACGACCGCATTGGTATGCCCCTTGAGGTTGGCCCGCAGCTTGGGTTCTTGTGCCGACAGGAACGACACCGACAGCAGTCCAAGACATGCGACACCCAGCCACGCCGTCACCCGCCGCCCTTGTTTCACATTCGGTGTCATCGCTTGCCTCCGGTTATTTGTGTGAACCTCAACGCTCGCCTGGCCGAACGCTGTAGCTCACCTGCCAAGGCGGCGGGTGACAGGTTGAATTCACCAGTAATGTTACTCGCCGCCGCGGTCAGGTGCAGCGCCTGGTTCGGCGATCTGCGAGTACGCCGCGGCCAAGTACGACTCGACGATCGCGTGCAACTCCAAGAAGCGGCGGGCCTGCGGACAATCCGCCTCCGCACCCGGCTCGTACTTGAACACGATCTCGCTCTGACCCAAGCTCTCCGTGTAGCGTCCCAGCAGGGCGAAGCACGGGCCGGGCTCGGTCGGCACGGCCTCGGCGAACTCAGCGAGGATCGCCGCGACCCGCTCGCCATCCACGGCCCCGAAGTGATGCGAGACGCCCATCGCCCGGCCGCCCGTGCTCGGGGCGGGTGGATGGTGACGCACCTCGCCATAGAACCCGTCGGGGACCAGACGCCGGATGTACCAACGGATGCCCGGCGAGCAGTCTCGTCGCCAGACGAGGGCGAAAGCGGGTGTCATCCGATGCCCCCTCCGCGGCTCGGGCTTTCAACGCCGAACGATAAAGTTCAGCAGCGGGGCCGGCTGGAAAGACTTCATGGCTCCAAAAGCCGTGATGCCGGCCCCGTCTGCTGCAACGGCTGGTTCGGCGGGCTGCGCCCAACCCTCCTGGACGAGGGTTCGATCACAATTTGCCCATCAGGAACAGGATAAGGAGGATGATGAGGATAAGCCCGACAAGGCCGCCGCCCCCGGCAAGTGCGTTGTTGCCCCTGCGGTAGCCGTAGCCCCCGCCGAACAGGACGAGAATCAAGATCACGACAAGGATCAGTTCGATGGGACTCATGCTTCACTCCTAGGGAAGGAAGACGAACACCGTCCCGCCGTCCGCCGACGTTCTCGGAAGTTCTTCCTTCGATGCCGAGTCTGTCCCGGCGAGGCGCGTTTATTATCAGGACGTTTGTCGGATTTCAACTGGGCCCGGTGCCCGGCCCGACAGTTGCCCTGCCCTACAACCGGCCGCCCCTCTCGCCGAACGACCAAGCTCAGCAGCGGCGGGGGCTGCCGAACCTACGAACCCTGGGAAACCGTACTGCCCCCGCCGTCTGCTGCAGCGCCTTGTTCGGCGGTTGCACGCCACCCGCGCACCGAAATTGCACCCGCGATCAACGCCGTTGCACTCAAAGCAACCGTCCCTACCAATGGCCAAACGTGGAGGGAGAAATCGTGGGACCATTCAGCCCCAACACCCGGCTGGTGTGACGTGACGGTAAGATAGTGAAGGATTCCGCCGTGAGTGTATCCCGTGATTCCGCCACCGGGAATCGGCCCTCCGTGCCCTGACGACGATCCCCAAAGAAGAAACGTGACGCCCCACATGAGAAACCAGACCAGCGCCTTTCGAGCGCGGCGGGGTGGCTGACCTTCACGCTTCGGAGGAAGCGCGAGTACGGCAACGCTCGCAACAACGCTGGCCAAAGCCAAGCCGGCGATCAAAACTCCAACGAAGGGGGTTGATGGGCCGAGGTCGACCACTGCGAAAAGCATGGTGTTTCATCCTACACTTGGTGCCGCCGAACAGGTATTCTGCCGCGAATCCGCGGTAAAACATTACCGCACTTTTGCGGCATAGTATGGAACAGCCGATCCTGATGGATGCTACCCGGCAAGGGCTTGCGACGAAACCCCACGGGAGTCGCCATGCTATACCGCACCTTGAAAGGTGATATGCCGCAGTCAGCGAAAACGTCCCGACAGCAACACACTGTCAGGGCATTTTGGCGATCGGCGTGCGGCATCCCACGAATCGACAGAACCGACCCAGCACCCGGCCGACGAATGCCACCCGGTCAGGATCTTTCTCCCTTTGCCGCTCTCGGCGGATGAGGGCGCGGGAGAGGGTGAGTGGTTTTGCGAGTCGGGCGACATGGTCAGCAGGACCAACTTGCCGCACGGTCCGCTGCTGGATCAGCACGAGATTCTCCGCCGTGTTGCCGCGGGGTTTCGGCGAGTGGTCATCGACTGGGCCGAAGGCGACCGGCCGGCTGAGGCCCGCGCCGCCAAGGCGGCCGAGGACGGCTACAGCGGCATCCTGCTGGAAGCCGAGCACGAGTTGCGGAGCCGAACGGTCCTGGTGTCGCTTGCTGACGAGGCCGGAGCGGGAGCAGCTTGGGTTCGGTTCTACATGACCCCCGACACAAGCGGTCTGGAACTGCACTACGAGCCGCCGGGGGCCGAGGCGGCTTGCCGGGCGCTCGCAGTCAAATTGGCCGGACTGCTCGAATACGAGTTCTCGACTTGGGAAGATGAAGAGAACGCCGAACTAGACGATGCACAGCCGGATTGACCACGAACGCATCATCCCCAACCTGCTTTGCCAATCGCACTTTTCCGCCAAATGATGGACTGTCGCCAAGTCAAACCGAGTTGGTTCAGCCAAGTTGAGAGCGAATTCAGCCCTTTCAGGAGAGTTGGACGCCACAACACATTGGTTTCAGCCGACTCGGCTAGCCGAAAGGCCCGGTTCAGCCGAGTTCGTGGTTACTTCGCGGGACTTGCGGTCAGTTGACGGCCCCGAAGGGTTGGTTTGGAAGGGAGTCGCTTCAATATGGCGTACACCGTCGGGCGACTCAGGCCCGTGGCTTGGGCAATGTCGACGATCGAAGTTCCCTCGACACGCAGTTGGGAGATGATCTGTCCCGAGGCGGCATTGATCGCGAAACCATTGTTCGTGTTGCCCGCTGTGATGCTGTAGGTCACGGTGTTCATTTCGGGGTCGGTTGTGACCACTGTCCCCACGACCGTGCCGTTGGGTCGGTTCTCCTGAATCGTGAACGTGGTCGGGGCGAGGAACGTCGGGGCCTCGTTGAGGTTGGCGATGTTGACGGTGATGGTCTGCGTGCGGCTGTTCGCGGGGCTGCCGTTGTCCTGGGCTTTCACTTGCAGCAGGAACTGCGGCGTGGCCTCGAAGTTGATTGTCGCTTTCGCCACAGTGATCACACCCGTCGTGGCGTTGATCGCGAACTGTGCATTGGGGTTGCCGCCGACGAGGCTGTAAGTGACAGTGTTCCCTTCCGGGTCGGACGTGTTCACATCGCCGACTAACTGGCCGACCGGGCGGTTCTCGGAGATGGTGAACGTCGTCGGGGCGAGGAACGCCGGTGCCTCGTTGAGGTTGGCGATGTTGACCGTGATCGTCTGCGTGCGGCTGTTGGCCGGGCTGCCGTTGTCCTGGGCCTTCACTGAGAGCAGAAACTGCGGCGTGGCCTCGAAGTTGATGGTCGCCTTGGCGACGGTGATCACGCCCGTCGTCGCATTGATGGCGAATTGAGCATTCGGGTCACCACCCACGATGCTGTAGGTGACGGTGTTCCCCTCGGGATCGGACGTGTTGACGTCGCCCACGAACTGGCCCACCGGGCGGTTTTCGGAGATCGTGAACGTCGTCGGCTGGAGGAACAGCGGAGCTTCGTTGAGGTCGAGGAGGTTGACGGTCACCGTCGCGGAACTGGACAACGCGGTGGGCGCTCCGGTGTCGGTCACCTGGACGGTGAGCTGGAACGTGGGATTCAGCTCGAAGTTGATGGGGGGCACGCTGTTGACGGTGATCTGCCCGGTGGCGGCATTGATGGCGAAGGCATTGCTGGTGTTGCCTGCAGTGATGGCGTACGTCACCGACTGTCCCGGATCGGGATCGGTGGCGACCACCGTGCCGACGACGTGGCCCACGCTGCGGTTTTCGGAGATCATGAACGTCTGGGGCATGATGACGGGCGGCGATTGCCCGGCGAACCGCTGGGCGTAAACGCCTTCGTCGTCGCCGTCCTGGTTGTAGCTCGACCAGACAACGACGAAATCGCCGTCGGCGTCCAGCGCCACCGTCGAATGCCGCTGCTTGTCCGTGGTGTAGGTGTTGGCGCGGAACTCGCTGCCCTGGGCCACACCGGCCGCGCTGTATCGCTGCGCATAAATGCCGTAGTTGTTGCCGTCCTGGGCATAACTCGACCAGGTGACGACGAAGTCGCCGTCGGCATCCATCGCCACTGTCGAATAGAGCTGATAGTCCGTGGTGTACGTGTTGACCTGGAACTCGCTCCCCTGGGCCGCGCCGGCGGCGTTGTACCGCTGCGCGTAAACGCCATAGAGGTCGCCGTCCTGACCATAACTGGACCAGGTGACGACATAGTCGCCGTCGGCGTCCATCGCCACCGATTGTGGAGATTCGCGAAACGTCCGCTGCGCACCGGTGGTGTACGTGTTGACCGCGAACTCGCTCCCCTGGGGTTGCGGGAGGCGGACGCGAATCGTCCGGGAGAAAGCGCCGCCGGGGGTGCCGTCGAAATTGCCGTCGAGCGCGTTGCCGGCGGTGTCGGTGATGGTTTGCTTGGCCGTCAGGACGTAATCGCCGGGGGTCAGCGGGGCTGAGAACGTCAGCACCGCTTCGTACTTGCCGGTGGTTCCGTTCAGCCCGAACGTGATGCTGCTGATTAAACTGCTGACGTCGTTGCCGTTCTTCGTCAGCGACCAGTTGGCCGGGTTGGTCACACTGGCCGGACCGCTCGTGCCGCCGGTGGTGGAGAGGTTTTCGGAGAAGATCACCGTGACGGCGGCGGGCGGCGTGACGAGTTGCTCGTCGGCGAACAGCGTGTCGCCGGCGACACGCAGTTCGGTGACGATCGGCCCGGCGGGGTCGGCGTCATCGGGGCCGACGTCGTCATAGCGCTGGGCGTAGATGCCGTAGCCGCCGCCGTCCTGCGTGTAGCTCGACCAGACGACGACAAAGTCGCCGTCGGCGTCCATCGCCACCGTGGAATCGCGCTGCTTGTCCGTGGTGTAGGTGTTGGCGCGGAACTCGCTGCCCTGGGCCACGCCGGCAGCGTTGTATCGCTGCGCATAAATGCCGTAGTCGCTGCCGTCCTGACTGAAACTCGTCCAGGTGACGACGAAGTCGCCGTCGGCGTCCATCGCCACCCTCGAAAATCGCTGGCTCTGCGTGGTGTACGTGTTGACTCGGAACTCGCCCCCCTGAGCCACGCCGGCCGCGTTGTACCGCTGCGCATAGACGCCGAAGAAAGTGCCGTCGTCCTGAGTGGAACTCGACCAGGTGACGACGAAGTCCCCGTTCGCATCCATCGCCACCGTCGAAAATCGCTGGACGTTCGTGGTGTACGTGTTGACCCGGAACTCGCTCCCCTGAGCCACGCCGGCCGCGTTGTAGCGCTGCGCGTAGACGCCGTATTGGTCGCCGTCCTGGTTGCCGCTGCTCGACCAGGTGACGACGAAATCGCCGTCGGCATCCATCGCCACCGTCGAATAGCGCTGGGTGCCCGTCGTGAACGTGTTGACCTGGAACTCGCTCCCCTGGGCCGCACCGGCCGCGTTGTACCGCTGCGCATAGATGCCGTAAGCGTCGCCGTCCTGGCCGAAGCTCGCCCAGGTGACGACGAAGTCGCCGTCCGCGTCCATCGCCACCGTGGATTCGATCTGGGCGTTCGTGGTGTGCGTGTTGACGCGGAATTCGCTTCCCTGGGCCACGCCGGCGGCGTTATACCGCTGCGCGTAGGTGCCGCCCCCGCTGCCGTCCTGGGCGGTGCTCGACCAGGTGATGACGAAGTCGCCGTCGGCGTCCATCGCCACCGTCGAATAGCGCTGGAAGCTCGTCATGTAGGTATTGACGCGGAACTCACTCCCCTGGGCCACACCGGCCGCGTTGTACCGCTGCGCGTAGATGCCGTCGTTGCTGCCGTCCTGAGCGTCACTGGTCCAGGTGACGACATAGTCGCCGTCGGCGTCCGTGGCCACCGACTGCGGCGATTCGGGAAGCGTCCGCTGCGCACCAACGGTGTAGGTGTTGACCTGGAACTCGCTGCCGATCGGCGCAGCCGTCAACAGCACGCGCGGTTCCAGCGTCTGCACGCGAGCGGCGACCGGGGTGATCACCCGCCGCCGCGTTCGCCGCGGCGTTGTCCCGCGCGCCAGGAAAGACCAAGACCACCGCGACAACCAGGGACACATGAGCATGATGGACCGATCTGTGGATGCCCCCGATGGCGAAGTTCAGCAACGGGGCAGGCTGCAACGACTTCAAAACTCGGAGAACCGTGATGCCGGCCCCGTCTCAGCAACGGCTGGTTCGGCCCGGAAACCTTGAATGTCGCCGATCTTCGTTCATCCATGCCGGGGCGCTCGAACTCGCCGGCGGGTTAGGCACTCGGCGGGCCAGAACCGCCACCGGACTTCCGGCCGATGGCGAAGAAGAGGACGGCGGAGTTGAAGAACACGATGGCGAAGATGAGAAAGGTGTAATTGAGCGGCTCTCCTCGGAGGATTGGGCCCGCCACCGCAGCGATTAGCCATGCCACGCTGGCGAATGCCATCAGTATCGGGACGAGCTTTTTCATGTAGTGCGCTCCTGACCGCGAAAACGTCGCTGTGGTTTGATTGCTGTCCTGCCGCCGTAACTGGCCGCAACCAAGTCTCTTAGGGCCGGTTCCACCGGCCTCTTCGAAGAGTGCCAGCGGTTGGATATGACTTGGTTGCAGCGGCCCGTACACCGGCCCTACGAACTATATTCACTGCGTTCGGCGCGGCGCCATACAGTGCGATCCGGCCGCAACTCTCGCACAGGAATGCCCGCACCCGCCCGGCCGTCGGATACGCGCCCGTCCAGAAGCTCCGGCTGTCGTCTGGTCGGCGGTATTCGATCCCCTGCGGACCCGGGCCAGTGCTGCCGTAGTTGTCCTTGTCCATCACGATGATCGGGGACATGGGTCCCTGACACTCGACGCACGTTTTCGCGACTTCGTCTGGCATTTGGTGTCCTTTCAGAATCCTCGCCGGTCCCACGACCGTTGCCGTGTTATTCCGGTCGAGTCGTTGGTGGAACATCAATCTTCAACACTTCCGCAGCTTCGGCGCGGAAGCAGCGGAGCTCCTCGTCGTTGGGTCGATTCTGGTCCATCCATGTCCGAGCTTGATCGTAATACTGGCGCGCTTGAGCGACGTCGCCCGCCCGGTAATGCGCCATGGCCAGGAACCAGTCCAAACTTTGATTGAACGTGGGAAGTTGCCGCGCGTGTTTCAGCGATTTCACGGCGGCTATCCAATCACCGGCGCGATACTGAGCGACGCCGAGGGTCGTCCAGCAGGTCGCATTCTGCGGCGACAATTCCACGGCCTGTTGAGCCGATAACATCGCGGCTCGCGAATCTCTCAGGTCGGGATCGGGACAGGTCGCGAGTTGCCAGGCCAACTCCTGCTGGTATCGAGCGACTGAGGGAAATGCGGCGACGAGCCCGCGGCGAATGAGCAGCGCCCGGCCGTATGCCCGGCTGGCGTCCGCATGGCGACCGGTGCTGCGCAGGCAAAGGCCTTCGGTATAGTGGTACTTGGCGAGCCGGCGCTGGCCGTCGGAGTTACTCGGCGTCCTCGCCACCACGTCGTCCATGATTTCGACGGCTTCATGAAACGCCGGTGCGGCTTCGTCGGCCCGATCGTTGTCGACGAGCAGATTGGCCAGATTGAACCAGGCCACGGCCATCCTTTCCCGAAACACAGGCACATTGGGAAAGTCGCCGACTAACGTACGGTGCATCGCCAGCGATTGCCCGAGCGCCTCCTGAGCTGCGGCCGGATCGATATGCACGAGGCTGTTGCCTAACTCACCGTAGCCATTGGCTAACAGATTGACGAAATACGGCCGCTGCGGAGCCTCATGGACCAGCCCTTGCGCGAGCCGCACAGCCTCCCGGCGAACCGATGCAGCGTCATCGCGGTTGCCAACACTGAAGTACTGCAGGCCCAAGCGACCGTACGCGCGCGAGAGTTCAGCCCGGTGCTCCATCACGGACGTCTGCTGGACGAGACTCTCTAACAGGTCGCACGCCTGTCGGAGCAACACAATCGCCTCGTTGCGCCGACCAAAATCGGCGTGAAGTTCACCGAGCGCAACGCTAAGACTGGCCAGATCGCTCTGAAACGCCAGAACGTCCGGATGGCGTTCAACCAGTTCTTCCCAGATGGCAACCGCCCGTTGCAGGACGGCCAGCGCATGCCCGCGATCGCTGATGGGGCGCGTGCTGTCGTGAAACGGCCGTGCGCCTTTGTGGACCCCAGCCAACGTTTTCCACATGTCCGGCGTGCAGGCTGGATCGCTTTGGAGCTTTTCCACCAGGTCGAGGCACTGACTCAATGCGGCCAACGACGCATCCGGGGAATCGACAGCTGCGTAGATTTGTCCCACGCGATAATACGCGGCCGCCAGTTCGATCTGAACCTGCGGCGCTCCGTTCCCACGTTCGAGAAAGGCCTCGTAGTATTTCAGGGCCGACTCGAGCAGCGTCTTGCGCAACGCCTGCAATTCCGGCTGCTCGAGCAACAGCTCTTCACTGACGAGCGTGAGATACTCATCAACCGCTTCTCTCGCGGATCGCAAGTTCGCTTCCGCCCGAGATCGCTCCGCGTCGGCTTCCCGGCGGGCGTTCTGCGCGACTTTCAGTTGATGCTCAGCCAGCGATTCGGCCTCATAGGCTCGAATCGCCTGCCACGTGCTCGCCGCCACGCCCACGACCAGGGTACTCAGCACCAACGTCGCGGCCGCCACCAATCCTCGATTTCGACGCAGGAACTTTTGGATGCGATAACCCGGCGTGGGAGGACACGCCAGCACCGGCTCATCGTGCAGATACCGGTTCAGATCTTCAGCCATCGCACTGGCGGATTCGTACCTCCGCGTGCGGTCCTTTTCCAAGGCCTTCATCACGATCCAGTCCAGCTCTCCACGCACAGTTTGACGAGGCGGGCTGGCTCCATGTCACGTCGTGCGGCAATGACCGATGTCGAGGCGTCAGCGCCGAGCCGTGTGCTTGGTTTGGGCGGTTCCTCCTCCTTGATCACGCGCAACGCATCGAGAAGCGGCAAGTCTCGCGTTCGCTGCTTGTTGAGCGGCGTGGTGCCCGTCAGTAACTCGTACAGCAGTACACCCAGGGAAAAAATGTCGCTCCGAGTGTCGATGTCAACCTGATTCGATCCCGCCTGTTCCGGGCTCATGTATTCCAGGGTGCCGATGATCGAGCCGAACTCCGTGAACGATGTGGGCCCCGCCAGATTCGAGCCGGTCGCCTTGGCGACGCCGAAGTCGATGACTTTGGGGACCGGCCGACCGTCGTACTGTGCGATCAACACGTTCGAGGGCTTGAGATCGCGGTGAATGATGCCTTTCTGATGGGCGTGGTGAACGGCGAGGCAGACCGGAGCCAACAGTTCCAGACGCTGACGGGGCGACAGCCGTCGTTCGTCGCAATACGTGGTGATCGGCACCCCCTGGACGAGTTCCATGACAAAGTACGACTGGCCCGATTCGGTCGTTCCCGCGTCGAGCACTTTGGCGATGTTGGGGTGGTCCATCAGAGCCAGGGTCTGCCGTTCCGCCTCGAAGTGGCTGGTCACGCTGCGGCTGTCGAACCCCGGCCTGATGACCTTCAGCGCCACCTGGCGCTGGACTGGATGGGTTTGCTCAGCCAGAAAGACTGTGCCCATGCCCCCTTCGCCGATTTGCTGCACCAGCTTGTAGGGCCCGATGAGAGCGCCCAAGCGACAGGCGGACTGGTGATCGAAGGCGGCGGCGGAGCCCGCGACCGGCTCTTGCAAAAAGCCCCCGAGGTTGTCGTAGACGCGTAACAGAGCCTCCATCCGCCGTCGCAACGCCACATCGGGTCCGCAGGCCTCATCCAACGCGATGCGACGCCGAGCGACGTCTTCTGCCTGGATCGTTTCGACGAAGATCTCGCGTTCAGTGGCCACGGGAATGCCCCTCCTGCTGACAGTGCGTCATTTCGTGGCGAATCGCGCAAGCGAATTCACGGAATCTCAGGAACGCTGCGATCTCGACGTTCCGGCGACCGGAGATCCTGAAGTTTGTCGAGCAGCCAAGTCCGGGCATACGCCCAGAGAAAATCGGCCGCCCGCGGGGAGATGGCCAAGACTTCGGCCGCCTGCGTGATCGTCAAGCCTGCAAAATAGCGCAGTTTGACCAATTCAGCCGCTGGCGCGTCGACCACGGCCAACTGCGTCAAGGCTTCATCGAGTGCCACCAAATCTTCGGGAACCTCCGGACCGGCGATCTCGCGCAGATCGACGTCGGCGCGCGCCAAATCGCCGCCATGCTTCGCCCGGTTCTTTCGGCGAGCACTGTCCACGAGAATCCGCCGCATGGCCTCCGCAGCGGCGGCAAAGAAGTGACCGCGGCTGTTCCAGTGTTGTGCCGGAGTTCCCTCAACCAGCCGCAAATAGGCCTCATGCACGAGCGCAGTGGCTTGCAAGGTCTGTCCCGGCTGCTCGCGGAGCATGCGCGCAGCGGCCAGCTTTCGCAACTCCTCGTAAACCAATGGCAGCAACTCCGCCGCCGCGGACGGGTTCCCCTGGTGGATGCGCGACAGAATCTCCGTGACATCGCTCATGCCACGAGCGTAATGTGACGCGCGAGTCGTGTCATTACCGCTGTCGCCGGTCGCTGGAGAATTCTCCTTGACCGGGCGCACTTCGGTGCGACACACCGATGCGTACAGGCGTCAGTTCGCCAACGTCTCGCCGTCCGACTTCCGGTGCGGGTGGGGTTGGCCATTAGCATTAGCAGTCAGGGCAAACCCCCTGGCACGCGCCAAAGGAGCAGGCCGTCCCCTCCGGGCAAACATTGCCGCACGCGCCGCAGTTGCTGGAGTCCCGATACAGATCGGCGCCGTTGCAGTACGTCTCGGTGCATGTCCCATCGGTACAGAATGGGGTCGCCCCGGAGCAGACGTTGCCGCAGGCGCCGCAGTTGGCGAGATCAAACAGCACGGAGGTGCAGGTTCCGTTGCAGCGCGTCGTTCCACTGACGCACTGGTAGTCGCACTCCCCGTTGAGGCACACGCCCACCTCGTTGAGGCCCGTCTGGTTGCAGGCGTAGCCGCAGCCTCCGCAGTTGGACTCGTCGTGGTCGAGATCGGCGCAGTAGCCGCCGCAACACGCCGACCCACTGGCGCAGCAGGTGTAGTTGCCGCAGCTTCCGCAGACGCGGCTGGTGTTGCCGCTGCACGCCTGGCAGGCCGCGAGGCATTGCGACCGTTTCTGCTTCGGACACTGATTGCAGAAGGCTTTGCAAGGGTCCACTGGCCCCCTGGCCCACGTAGCGCCCAACCCGACCGGCGCCAGCACGGCCCCGGCCAACACGGCCCCGAGCCGACGCAGCGATTCGCGGCGGGGCACAGACTCGGCCAGCGACTTGGAGAATTCATCCCAGAGATGTTCCATGATCGATGTCTTTCGTTGAGAAGGAATGGGATTGGTGATTGCCGTTTCGCCGCGTAGGGTGGGCCGAGTCCGCGAGTCCCACCACGTTGGTGCGTCGATGTGGTGGGACTCGAAGACTCGGCCCACCCTACTTACTGTCAGTCAAAAACCACTACCCTCGCACACACCCCAAGAGCAGTGCTCCAGCGGCTGGCAACTGTAGCCGCACGCGCCGCAGTTGTTTCCGTCCCACAGAATGTCGATGCAGCCACCGCCGCAATTCGCCGAACCGAAGGGACAGTCGTTCGTGGTGCAGACGCCCTGGTCGCAGTACGCCGATGCAGGGCAGACGTTGCCGCAGGCGCCACAATTGTTGGGATCTCCACTCACGAAGGTGCAGGTGCCGTTGCAGCGCGTGGCGCCACTGACGCATTGGTAATTGCACTCCCCGTCGAGGCACACGCCCACCTCGTTGGGGCCCGATTGGTTGCAGGCGTAGCCGCAGCCTCCGCAGTTGTAGTAGTCGTTGTCGAGATCGGCGCAGGAGCCGCCGCAGCACGCTGACCCACTAGCGCAGCAGGTGTAGTTGCCGCAGTTGCCGCAGACGCGGCTGGTGTTGCCGCTGCACGCCTGGCAGGCCGCGAGGCATTGTGACCGCTTCTGCTTCGGGCATTTGTCGCAGAAGGCTTTGCACGGGTCCACTGGCCCCCTGGCCCACGTAGCGCCCAACCCGACCGGCGCCAGCACGGCCCCGGCCAACACGGCCCCGAGCCGACGCAGTGATTCGCGACGCGGCACGGACTCGGCCAGTGACTTGGAGAATTCATCAAAGAGATGTTCCATGACGGTGGTCTTTCGTTTGAGGAAGAGTTGGTTGGCGATTGCGCGGAGACGGGATGACGGAATGTGCCGTCGGGTGAAGAGCGTCGTTATCAACGGACCCAGGCGGCCTCCTTTCCGGAACGCGACGACGCAGCGTCGTAAGATTCCTGGAGCGGTTCGCCGACGAGGGCCAGAATCGGGCCGACGCCCACGGCGACGTCGCGCGCGATGCGGCCCTGCTCGTCGATCAGATAGCCAATCGGCGTGGCAAACATCGCGTACTTCAGCGAGACCTCCCACTGCTTCTGCAGCCCGATGGGAAAGGTCAATCCGAGCTTCGCCGCTTTGACGCGATTCGCCTCGACCTCGCGCCGGCTCACCACGAGCACGTTCAGATCGCGCCGCTGACAATGCAACTGCTGTAACTGCGGCGCCAGTTCATCGCAGGGGCCACAGTCGGGATCGGAAAACACCAGCAGCACCCGCTCGCCGCGGAAGTCGGACAGTGACAGTTCGCCGCCGTCGAGTCGCGGCAACCGAAACTCGGGGGCCGGCGTGCCGGCCTTCAGTCCCTCGCGGTTGAGGCGACTGCGGGCCAGCGACTGATCGCTTTTCCCGTCGTGCGACACAGCACCGTTCCCTGCCGGGCCCGCTGAGTCGCGATGGGGTGCGCTCGCGGCGGCCAGTTGCAGCAGCGGCTCCGCGCCCACGGCCAGTTCGCTGGCGATGCGTCCCGCGCCGTCGATCCGGTAGCCCATCGGCGTCCCCTGGGCGCGGAATTGCGAGGCGACCTCCATC
>Ga0163151_10003634_pt1 | contig 21906 bp, 18 predicted proteins | sample OliLakLV19MP5IB2_FD_145596 | JGI IMG/M metagenome (GOLD analysis project Ga0163151, IMG submission 145596) | Freshwater microbial mat bacterial communities from Lake Vanda, McMurdo Dry Valleys, Antarctica - Oligotrophic Lake LV.19.MP5.IB-2 | ecosystem: Environmental > Aquatic > Freshwater >... | reverse complement strand
GTTTACACCGCCAACATTACTCCGACAGCACCAGGCATAGTAACTGTTAGCGTTGCCGCGAGTGTAGCCACCGATGCCGCCACGAATGGAAACACGGCCGCGGTTAATTTGACAATAGTGTTTGATAATGTGACGCCAACAGTAACCATCACCAGCACAGCCGTTGATCCAACCAATGTTTCACCCATTCCGGTAACGATCACTTTCAACGAGACCGTAACGGGTTTTGTGATTGGCGATATCGTTGTAACGAATGGCACTGCCGGAACTTTTGTTGCAGTGAGCGGCACAGTTTACACGGCCAATATTACACCAGTAGCAGAGGGCATAGTTTCGGTTAGTATTGCTGCTGCTATAGCAACGGATGGCGCTGGCAACAATAATCTGGCAGCAGCCAGCTTTAACATAACTTATTCTACCACTATTAAATTAGATCAGACCATCACCTTCAATGTTCTCTCAGCAAAAACGCTTGGCGATGCGCCTTTTACAATCAGCGCAACAGCTACTTCAAATCTGGCGGTCACGTACTCACCATCGGCAAAAATTACCATCAGTGGTAGCCAGGTAACATTGGTAGCGGCAGGGCAGGCCACCATTAAAGCACAGCAGGCAGGCAATACCACTTTTAATGCCGCGCCCGTTGTGGGCCAAATGTTTTGTATTAATCCGGCCAAGCCCACTGTAACGATGTCCAATGACAACACGGAAGCGCCTTTATTAACGAGCAGCGCAGCATCGGGCAATCAATGGTACAAAGACGGAACGGCTATTTCAGGAGCCACTAATGCAACCTTAACAGTTGCTGCGGCCGGAGTTTATTCGGTCGAGTCCACAGTGGAGCAATGTAAGAGCACAAGGTCAAATGATTTCCCAATGATTGTTACAGGGGATATAAGCGGTTCGTTGACGAACACTAATCGTTTGCAAATCAGTCCCAATCCATCTCATGGTTGGGTGGTGATTCAATTGCCAGGCGAAGGCAAAAAGGATGTAGGGATTTTTTCAGTCAATGGATTGATATTGGAAAGCAAGTCAACCGAACAATCGCAGATAACTCTTGATAACAGCGCTTACGGAAACGGGCTTTACATTATCCGGGTCAATACAACAAAAGGTATTTATTATGGAAAGTTTATTAAGGATTGAGCAAATAAATTTTAAACGAAAATCCCAATGAGAACAATAATCAGAATTACAATTTCGCTGGCTGTATTAGCTGCTGTGTTGCATATGGCCAGTTGCGGCAGTGATCCGGCACCAGAATCAGGTGCCGAGATGGCGACAAAACTACTAACGGCCGGAACGTGGAGTACTCAAAGTGTAACGGTTGGTGGGGCATCATCCACCATTTATAATGATCTGCAGGTGACATTCACAGCCACCGGCTTCACTGCAACCAACGGTGGTTCCGTATGGCCAGCTTCGGGCACCTGGAACTTTACTGACGATACCGGTAAAACAATGGTTCGGGGCGATGGGCTGTCGATATCAGTAACGGAACTAACGTCTACAAAAGTGGTGATGGCTCTTACGTGGAACAAAACCACATTGGGAGGGGGTCGAAGTGAATCAGTATCAGGCCAACATGTGTTTACGTTTGGGAAGTAGGTGATGCCAGTAATGGACAGACGGTACATCATTAATAATCAAAAAATACAAATAAAGAATACCGCATATGGGGTATTGATCGGACGGAATCCTGCAAGCACATTTGAATAATTAAACTGCTTTTCCCCGCGATCCCCACACTTAAACAAACCCTATGAAAAAATTCACATTACCATTTGCCATTGTGCTGATGCTTGTATTTGATGTTAGCATGGCCCAAACGCCTAACGATGATCTGATAAAAGCCAGTATGGCGGGCGATCTCGCCACCGTGAAAAAACTGGTGGAGGCAGGTGCCGATGTTAATTACAAAAATGCGCAGGGTACTACACCCATCGGTGTTTCCTATTTCCAGAATGAAATTACCGAATACCTCCTTGGTAAAGGAGCTGACCCCAATAAAGATGAATCGCCTGCCTTGGTTACCGCTGCCCGGTTTTATTCTTTGGAGGTAATGAAAATGCTGATCAAGGCGGGTGCCGATCCAAATAAGCCAACCGTAGTGAAAGTGGATTTACGTGGACCGACCCAGAAATTATTGGATGAAGAAAAAGCAAAAGGTAAAAAAGGAAATAAATACATTGTTAAAGCATATGAAGACGCGCTGGCAGCCACGCCAGCTGGGAATACCATCACTACTTATGCATTGCAAGCCGTGATTGAAAATACCAATTGCCTTGAGTGCATGGAATTATTAGTGAAGGCAGGTGCGAAAACCAATATCAGCAATCAAATCATTGGGGGAAATCTAATTCATGATGTTGCTTTTTCATATGTCAGCAATGAAGTGCGAGCAACCATTATTCAAAGTATGGGTCCTGCGCTTGAAAAATATGGGATGAGCGTTCCGGAATGGTACAAGAACCTGGATCCTGGCAGTATGGGTAGCGTGGATGAAATAATTGGATTTCTTAAAACTAAAGGCCTCGATATGGAAGGCTTGGATAATAACAAAAGAACGCCATTAAAGATCGCAGTTACTGCACCCTTACCCAGTGAAGAATTAATCTTTGCATTGGTTAATAATGGAGGAAGTTTGAAAGCGATTGGTTTGAACAATGAACCAACTCCCTTTAGCCTGGATAATGATAATCCGGAGAAAATAAAAGTTAGGTTTGATTTTCCTGGTGAGGGGAGAAATTCAAATAATGGCAGTGGGTATAGCGCCAATATGGATTTGGTGAATCCAAAACCCAAACGAGTAGCCCTCATAAGTTATTATTTGTACGATGCTGGTAAAGGCAAAGCAAATATTACCGGAGTAGGCGCATGGCGCACACAGGAATCAGCAGGCCAGGCACAGGTTGATGCGTTTTATAATAAGAGCATCGGGAAATTGAAAGACGCGTTTAAAGGAAGTGGTATCGATCTTCTGACACCCAATGAATTTCTGGATACCGAGGAGAAAGCTGAATATTATTATGGATTTGAGCAGGAGTCGGCAAAAAAGGAAAAGGTATCTCTCACACGATCAAAGACACGGTCCTCGAGTAGTACCACTGGTGGCTGGACAACCACTACTTATAGAACCACTACCGCTACTGTTGGAACCTTAAAAGTTTGCCCCTCGGGTATGGGGTATCGGGCTTTCTTTGTGGCCAATGAAGCAGAAGATGAATCTTTACCAAATAATTTTCTTACGGCAGGTGTATTTGGTGCAAACCGGAAAATGACATCAAGTCTTGGCAATGAATTGGCAACAGCTTTGGGAGTTGATGCCGTAGTGGTAGTTTATATAGCCACGCGAAAACCCAAAATGAATCAGGATGACTATGCAGTGAATGCAGTAGTGATGATGATGCTCGGCCCCAATCCCGGCAGGTCTGCAGGAAGTGATCCGGAGGCAAAGAATTTAGGACAATTTTATTGCGGCACCCGTACCTTTTATGGCTCACCATCGATCTTTAAGGATAACAGAAGTGTGTTAGGACAGTATGATGGCATGGCCAATTTACTCGCAGCCCATGCCAAAAAAATGTCTGCTTATATTAATGGAAAAGAAAAAGATTCAGGAGAATGATTTCTAATCATGCCTGATGATGCTGATACGTTGTTGGTTTGCTAATCTAAAAATGAAGCCCTCTTAAGACAAGGGCTTCAGTTCATTTTGATACTGATCATTACACAGGATACCGATTTGCTATAGATCACGAAGAAGTTTTGTTTTCTTTCCTGATCAATCCTTTCGTGTTGTCATTCGAGTGACGGTCGATAAGTTTGTGTAGCGGATCGATGCCCGCCTTACGCGGCTTTGATTTCACCGTAATCGTATACTCATTTTCCTTCTGGGTGATTTTATGTTTCTTTAGATAGATCAAACTGTCCTTGCCGGATATGTTTTTATTTTGCGTAACCTGATTACAGCACAACATTCACAATCTTTCCCGGCACCACAATCACTTTCTTCGGAGGCTTGCCTTCGGTCCACTTCATGACAATCTCAGAAGCCAGCACCACTTTTTCGATGTCTTCCTTCGGCATGTCTAAGGCAAACTCCATTTGTGCACGCACTTTTCCATTGATGGAGATCGGATAGCTGAAGGTGCTTTCAATTAAATATTGCTCATCGTATTTAGGGAAGGATGCATGTAGGATCGTATCGTTATGGCCGAGTAATGACCACAACTCTTCTGTTACGTGGGGAGCAAAAGGAGAGAGGGCAATCACTAACGGTTCAATGACTTGGCGCTTATTGCATTTCAATGAATTCAATTCATTAGCGCAGATCATAAATTCACTTACGGAAGTATTGAAGGAAAAATTCCCGATGTCATTCTCAACTTTCTTCAAGGTCTTGTGAAGCACTTTCAATTCTTCGCGGGTGGGCTCGGCATCACTCACTTTGAATTTGCCGGTATTGTCGTGGAATAAATTCCAGAATCTTCTCAAGAATTTGAATACGCCATCAATACCTTGCGTGCTCCAGGGTTTGGATTGCTCCAAGGGGCCAAGGAACATTTCGTATAGACGTAAGGTATCAGCTCCGTAGCTTTCGATGATCTGATCGGGATTAACCACGTTGAAGTATGACTTACTCATTTTTTCAATGGCTGAGCCACAGATGTATTTGCCTTTGGATGGATCAATTGTTGGATTACCATTTTCATCTTCCAAAATGAATTCTGCATTGGCGAAATCGGGTTTCCATTTTTTAAAAGCATCGGTGTTAAGTTCTAAACCATTAACGATGCTTATATCTACATGCAATCCAGAAGCTAATGAATTAAATTCATCAGTGCCTTGAGGTTCAGTCCCAAAGCTTATTGAAATCGTATTTGATGAAATAAGCTTAGACACATAATCACTAAGTCCATCTTTGATTGATATAGAATTTTGATCAATTATCTTGTCGCGAATACCTTTAGAGACAAAGATTTGAGGGAGTGGATTATTGGAATTTGTAAATATAGTATTATAAGATAGCCTATACACAAACCTTGAATCACCCGTAATCTTTCCCTGATTAATCAACTTCTTAAACGGCTCATCAAAATTTAAATAGCCTAAATCGTGCAGCACTTTTGTCCACAAGCGTGAGTATAATAAGTGAGCAACGGCATGTTCTGATCCACCGATATAGACATCTACCTGATTCCAGTATTCTAATGCTTTCTTATCCGCGAAAGCGTTCGTGTTATGTGGATCCATATAGCGTAAAAAATACCACGCAGCTCCCGCATGCGTAGGCATGGTGTTGCTGTCGCGCTTTTGATCGGGAGCAAAATTGATCCAGTCGGTTAAGTTCGCTAAGGGTCCTTCTCCGTTGCCGGATGGTTTGAAGTTGTTTGATGGCGGTAACTCCAGTGGCAACTCACTTTCGTTCATGGCATACGGCATACCGTCTTTAAACACTACGGGGAAAGGCTCGCCCCAATAGCGCTGTCGGCTCCAGCCTGCATCGCGCATTTTATAATTCACCTGGCGTTTACCGATGCCCATTTCTTCCAGCTTCGTAGCGACAACATCAATGGCTTTGTGCATAACCATCCCGTTAAGGAAATCGGAATTTTCCAAAATCGCATCTTTGGTTGGGTTGGCTTCTTCACCATTATAATATGAACCAATGATGTTCGTGATCGGCAAGTTGAAATGTTTGGCAAACTTATGATCACGTTCATCGCCACACGGCACCGCCATGATGGCACCGGTTCCATAACCTGCCAACACATATTCACTGATCCATATTGGAATTTCTCTTCCGTTGAATGGATTAATCGCATAAGCACCCGTGAACGCACCGGTGATTTTTTTTACTTCCGCCATGCGATCAATCTCTGAGCGACTTTCTACATACTTCAGATATTTATCAATGTCATCCTGCTGTGCAGGTGTTGTAATTTCTTTTACCAAGTCATGTTCGGGAGCAATTACCATAAAGTCAACACCGAAGATGGTGTCTGGACGCGTGGTGAATACGGTAATATGAGATTCGGAATTTGATATTTGAAATTTGAGTTGTGCTCCAATACTTTTTCCAATCCAGTTGCGCTGAATTTCTTTCATCGATTCACTGAAGTCGATCTCATCCAAACCTTTCAATAAGCGCTCGGCATATTCGGTGATGCGTAAACTCCATTGACGCATTTGCTTTTTTACTACTGGAAAACCACCACGATAGCTTACGCCATTGATCACTTCATCATTGGCCAACACCGTGCCCAATGCTTCGCACCAGTTCACATCCGTGTAAGCCCGATACGCGAGGCGGTATTCCATCAATATTTCTTGCTGTTCTTTTTCTGTATAGGATTTCCAATCGGAGGCAGAGAAATTTTGAGTTAGGAATTTTGAATTAGGGATAACATGATTCACGTTCCCCTCAGTTTCAAAAATTTTAATCAACTCCGATATACGTTCAGCCTTTTCCTTCTTACGGTTATACCAGCTATCAAAAATCTGCAGGAAGATCCACTGTGTCCAACGGTAATATTTTGGATCGCAGGTTTGTACCTCGCGGCTCCAGTCGTAGCAAAAGCCAATGTTGCCTAATTGTCGTTTGAAGTTGTTGATGTTATCAGCTGTAGAAACAGCAGGATGAATACCATGTTCCAGCGCATATTGCTCTGCCGGCAAGCCAAAGGCATCGAAGCCCATGGGGTGCAACACGTTGAAGCCCTGTATTCTTTTGAAGCGCGCTACAATATCGGAAGCGATGTATCCCAGCGGGTGCCCCACGTGCAGCCCGGCCCCGGAAGGATAGGGGAACATGTCGAGCACATAGTATTTGGGTTTGGAGGTGTCGTTGTTGACTTTATAAACCTCTTTATCAATCCAGGTTTTGCGCCATTTCTCTTCAATTCGCTTGATCTCGTCTTTCGTGTATTCGGCCATAGTAGTACAGTTCTCGTTTTTCGGACTGCAAAAATAAGCCAATCCTTTGGTTTTTGATGGGTTGAGGGAGTTAGTTTTTTATGACTTTTGACTTGGTCTGAATAGGAGGACGATCGACTAGTTGTCCCGTAAGGTGAAGTGAACGGCTTTACTGTATCAAACTCTTACCAGGACTTCTTTTAAAAAAGTTTGGATGTTCTCTCTGATCAGAAAATGGATATAAGAATATACATTAGATGAGTTGATGTAAATCTCAGGAGCAGAGAAATCTTCTAAGAATGAATCGAAACGGTTTGAAGTAAAGTGTATATCTTGGGATACAATAGACATATAGGACATTAGTGTCTTATTACTACACGCAAGACTGGAAGAAATACCTACAGCATCTTATGATCTTATAAAAGACAAACTTTCAAGTAAGCAAAGAAATTGAGATTGATATAATCTTAATCATAACACAAGAACTCATGATCTAAACTAATAATCACTGTGAATAAATTATTTTTTCTTATCGTCATCTCCTACTTAATCAGTTCCTGTGATCAACCCTCAAAGTCAACGGAGGATACTAATCAGATTGCGACCAATGATCCTGTACCAAGTAAAATGTTATCGAACATAGATACCACAGAAATAGATGTACTTAAAGCTTCCCCTGATAAATACAAACTAGTATTAGAAAATGATTATGTGCGTGTGATTGAATACACACTCAATCCGGGGGAGAAAGATAACCCGCATCCTCAAAAAACTTCATATGTTATTTCAGGCGGCACCTTCCGGGTTTACCCGGAAAACGAAGAGCCCTTTGATTATGTGGAAGTAAAAGGTGTAACTGAATGGAGTGACAAACCAGTAAACATTATGTGGAGAATGTTGGCAACACAACTATTACCATACTACTCACCGAGATAAAGTCAGCTCAATAAAGATTTATAATGCAAGGGGAATAATGCAAAATTTGCCAAATCTTACTAATCAGTTAAGCAGCAAAGAGTTGTTTGATGACTTTAAATCGCAACTCGTAAGAGATTTTGGACAAAGTAATTTTCCATCAGATTTTGTAGCGTATCTGAAGCCGGATTATAACCACCTCCGTGAAAAAATTGCGTTTGAGCTACAACGCCATGAAGGGAAATCGGATTTCAATTTAATGCACTTGCTATACCGTGTTGATATCAGTGAGACGCAATTGAAAAGGTACTTAAGCGAATCTAAAGATGAAAATCATTTTAATGTCATTGCGGAATTGATCATTAAGCGCGTATTGCAAAAGGTGGTGATCAAGCGCTATTACAAGGATAACGAAAATTCGTAATGGCTGGCAACCCCATCATAGGTGTTGCCGTTACGGGTAGTTAAATCCGCAACATGAAGGAAAATACTTTTTTCAAACCACGACTTTATTTTACGGCTCTGGTAAGTGTAGCCATCTGGTCACTTTTAACGTGGAACTATTATCATGGAGGTGTACCAAGCCATAGTATAATGGCGCGAGAAGACATGCCATCCATCTCAAACTGGTGGGGTGCTGTGTTGCTTCCTTTGCTCACCTGGTTTCTGTTGCATCGCATTCAAAGGAGACTTAACAGCGGTAAGGATGAAAGTATAAAATTAACCACAATCCCAAGCGAAGTCGTGTATGGCTTTGCTGGCGCATTGTTGTTTGGTATAGCGCTGTCCACCTTTTATACATTGGGTTCTAAAGATATTCCGGGCTACATGGTGAATGGCATTTTTGTCATCGCATTTTTCTTTCCTATTTATCGGGCAGAGTGTCTGCTTGGTTTTGTGCTGGGTATGACCTTCACCTTTGGTGCGGTGCTTCCAACAGGGATAGGATCAATTTTCGCATTGATTGGCGCTGTGTTGTTTCTCTTCGTTCGTTCTTTGCTGCTAAAATTTGTGAACGCTGCGTTGCCTAGCAAACAGTAAAGCCTTTACATTAGAACTTATTCAGGCACATAATCAGTAATGTGGTTGTCTTTGAAGACGTAAACGGATTTTACGATAACAGTGAGAAGTATTGGTAGACCTGAACAAGAAATTTGGCTCACCACAGAAAGTGAAGTAGTGACAGGAATGCAATGCTAACTAAAAAAACTTACACGACCCGTATCCATATCATAGTAAGCACCTATAATTTTTATTTCCCCCTTTTGTTCCATCTCGTTTAAAATAGGGCTCTGTTTGCGGATCGTTTTAACCGTGATTTTTATATTCTCCTGAATGACCATATCGACAAACTCAGGATTTTTGGAAGTCTTCTCACCGTGGTAATGATGACAGGCCTCCAATGCAGGAGTGATCTTCTTCAACAGCGCAGTTAGATTGCCGAGCGACACCCGGTCGATAGCACCTTTGATAGCGCCACAATATTCATGACCGATGACCAGAACCAGTTTAGCGCCAGATACTTTGCAGCTGAACTCCATGGAACCCAGAATATCTTCATTCACAATGTTGCCGGCTACGCGCGCAACAAATAAATCGCCAATACCTTTGTCGAAAACATCTTCTACCGGCACCCGTGAGTCGATGCAGGATAAAATGATTGCCTTGGGGAATTGACCGTTTACCGCATCACGGATTTGTTTCGAGTGATCGCGTAAGGTGAGTGAGCCAGCGAGGAATCGTTCGTTTCCATCTTTCAAACTTTGGAGTACTTCATCGGGTGTTAGCCGATTCTGTTCTTCCGCTGTTAATACACGTTCAATGAGAGGCTGTTGGTTTACTTCCATGATTGGGTTTGTTAAATAGCAGGCGTCAAGATACAACGCTGATTCTAAATTACCGATTAGAAATTCCTACAATATTCATTTTTTGTCATTATGGCTTTGAGCAGCTAATCTTCAATTAACTTAAACACAAATCCACGGGCTTCTTCACCACGGGTGCAAAAGGCAAATCAATTTTCTTTCCTTGTCCTGCAGGAGCATAAGCGGCATAAATTACCTTAAGCACTTTATGACATATCTCACCGGTAACCGGTAAACCTATCTCACCGTAGCCTTATCAATTCGCTTGGGCGTATCCGTTGCGTTCACGATTGACTTAGCGCTTAAGGCAATTGCACGAATGGTAGCCGTAATATTTTTCATATCCAGTGTCTCCACTTCATCATCCACCGTGTGATAAAATTTATCGATGTCAATTTCATCGGTGGAGATGGTATGCGCGGGCACACCTAATCTTGCCAGCGTGGCATTGTCGGATCGGTAGAAAAGATTTTGCTGTGGATAAGGATCGGGCTTGAATTCAAACTGTGTTCCTTTTAAATTCTTTTGCAGGATCTCACCAAAATCAGATCGCTCATAGCCGGTAATGAAAGCAAAGTTTTGTCCCCATTTGCTGGGCTTGCCAATCATTTCAATGTTGAACATGGCCACCACCTTGTCGGGATTCAGTTGCTCTGAAAAGTATTTCGAGCCAAAGCCACCAATTTCTTCTGCCGTAAAGGCAACGAAGATCAGGGTTCGCTCATTGTTCTTAACCTTTTTGAAATAGCGTGCCAGTTCAATGACTGCCGTGGTTCCAGACGCATCGTCATCTGCACCGTTGGCGATAGAATCCCCAGCGACAGGAGTTTCGATGCCAATATGATCGTAGTGTGCGGAGAACACCACAAACTCATCAGGCTTTGTTTTGCCGGGAATTATTCCCGCCACGTTGCTCAGGTTAATGGTTTCCAGTTTTTGGGTGGCCTTTACGGAATACGAAAGTACCGATGTAACTCCTAACACAAAAATCTTATTGGTTTTACGGCCGCTGGTAAACCGCCTGCCAAAGTAGCCTTTCAGTTCTTTAAAATTTTCTTTGAACTCCGGAGCAATCAACACAAACGCGGTAGTGGTATCGCGGGTAAGGTTAAAGGCTTTGCTCAGTAAATACTGGCGGGTGTTGCTGATGGCTGTATCGTATGGAATAACAACTACACCTACACCACGCGTAAGGTTTACAGTTGTGTTTTCGGTAACCAACAAAGTATTTTCGGATGATATCTTTTGCCCATTGATAGTAACTTCCAACGTTTGCGGCACGATCATGTCTTTTTTGAATTCTTGCCGGAATCCTTTCAATCCTTTAAGGGGTGCAAGCCCAATGCTTTTAAACTCGCCTTCAATAAAAGCGGCTGCTTTGTCGATATGCTCGGGCCGGGTTGCCGAGCGGCCCATCATATCATCGGCTGTGAGCGTGTTGATGATGCGGGTAACATTCTTTTCAAGAATTAATTTTTCAGGCGATTGACCAAACGCAGAATAGCCAAGTATTGCAACCGTGAAAGCAAGCGGGAGTTTTTTCATAAAGGAATTATTTCAGTGCTCAAAGTATTCATCGAAGAAGGTAAATGCAAACGCGAGCAAAAAGAATGGCAAGTCCTGCTCATTTGTTGGTCGCCATTATAAACGGGTGACCCACAATGGCTTTAACTTGCCAATAATTGGGCTACAAATCAATAACTTTTTTCTTCCCCACGTTAACCAGAAACCCAAAGGCCGCGGCCGTAAAGAACATAAGCAGGCTGTAGATAGCCGGTGGAATACTCATCGTAGAATTATTGAGAATATTTAAGGCAATGTAGATGGCCAGCGTACCATTGTGGATTCCAATTTCCATACCAATGGCCACCGCTTGCTTTTTATCTATTTTAAATAGAAGCGGCAAATAGAATCCAGTTGCCAAGCTAAGAATATTAAAAAGTAATACGGGTGCTCCTAACTGAGCAAAATGCTCGATCAGTATTTGTTTTTCTCGCAGCGTAACCGATACAATAATGATTACCAATAGTATTGCCGAAATGATCTTAACAGGCTTTTCCATTTTGCTTGCGAATCCGGGCGCTCTGCTTTTTATCATCATGCCAATGGAAACCGGTAGTAAAATAATCGCAAAAACTTCAATGACTTTGTTAAAGGGCAATGGAATGTATTGACCGGCATTCATAAAATATTCCATTGAAAGATTGACGATTATGGGCAATGTAAAAAGTGTCAATACACTATTCACTGCGGTTAGTGTGATGTTCAACGCAACATCTCCATTCGACAGGTGACTATAGAGATTGGCGGTAGGGCCACCGGGTGAAGCTGCCAGCAGGAGTAACCCTACACTTAGTGCAGGACTAAGCCCACTGAATTTGACAATTATAAAACAAAGAAAAGGAAGTATGACCATCTGACACACCAACGCAATGCTAATGGCCTTTGGATATTGGGTAACACGTTTGAAGTCATTGAGTGTAAGCGCCAATCCCAGGCCGAGCATAATGATGGCAAGAGCGATAGGCAAAAAGAGGGACGTTGCCGCGGATTGTTGCATTTTTAAAGTTAGCAAAATTTTGGTTGCATAGAATCCCCTGCCCATGTTGAGTTCTTCACCAACATGCAACTAGGCGTTGCACCAAGATATTTCTTTGAAAACATCACTAGCTCAAACCTCAATTTCCTATCTTTCAGAAGTGAATTTTCGGCATCTTAATCTGTTTTTTTTGTTAACCAAAACTGACACAGAGGTGAGGGGTGATTGTTGAAGAACACCAACAATGGGGTAAGCAGATTCCAACACCCGGCAAAGCCGATGTCTTTTACCAACTTTTGTACGATGTATTTTGATTCCTTGTCACGTCCCGCACAAAACATGGCGATCCCTCTGCACGTGGGGTAAACAGAATTGGACATCCCTGCTGAACAAATGCGCTTAGGGGCTTACCAGATTAACTGAAAAATTGACAAACAGTGAGTTACTAAGGGTGTTCTCAAAAAAGTAAGGCTGATCGCCAAAGCCTCTAAAAAATTCTTTGTCATCAACATTGAAGCGGTAATTATAACGCATGCCCACTTGTAATGAAAGCCACAAAAATTCTTTGATCGATTGTTCGAACGTGAACCGAACTCTCAGTTCGCTTCTTCTGAGTTCCAAGTTATTTATTCCGCCAGCAAATTCGTTGCCTCTATTGCGGATGAGGTAGCTGTTGCCTTCCAGCTCGTATCCAAAAAAACCCAACGTGCGCGCACTAAATGTTCTGCGAAAGGCGGCTCTAGCGGGGAACAGTGCTTCCACTCCCCATTTTCTGCTCGGGAAAGTGTAGTTGTAGAGCATGACCGGCAGGTAATTTGTTTCGCCCACGCGATATGTTCTGGAAACACCAAATCCATACATCAGCCGGTCGTGTTTTTTCCAACCATAAATAAAAGCGCCTGATATTTTTGCCGTGTTTACCGCTTGAAAATCAGAAAAGGAATAATTGCCATTGACGTCAGCAGAACCATTTACAATCAAAAAATTCTTTTCGTTAAAAGGTTTGAATAGGGTGAAGTTAAGACCCATTGTTCTCAGTCCATAATTTTGCAACGACTGCGCAAGCGGATTGGTCAGGGTAGCCTGTTGAAAATTATAAAAATTCTCCCAATAGGTTACACCAACGTTCAACAACAAATTGGTTTTTGAAATTACTGGCGCGTTGAAAGCTAATCGAAGCCCGTAGTTATTCTGATTGTTGACCGACTGGCTAGGTATTGAGGGCGTGCTACCAAAATCTGCCCGGTGGGAACCTTGAAAATCATACCCGATGGAAATAAGCTTGTTGGGACTGAGATCGAAAACTTTTGATGTGCAGAAGCGCCTGGCGTCTCCGGCCAGCTCGGCCTCACCATACATGCTATAGTCTTCAACCGTATCTGCTTCTTGAGCGAAGCTGCTAATCGACCAAACAATGCCCAGGGCCAGTAACGCATTCTTCATCGATTATTTTTTCTTTAGTTGAATTCGCTTCCAGACATCGGTACGCCCGAACAGGGACACGCCAATGAATCCTCTGACATCTAACGTGTTTTCATCCGTCATTTTTATCGTGCAACTATACGTACTTCCATTTTCCGGATCGTAGATCGTGCCGTCTTCCCAAACTTTTTCACCTTTGAAAGAAAAGTCCCTCAACAATTTGTAACCCAGCAAAGGCACTGCGCGCAATTTCTCCTCGGAATTGTTCTTATCTGTTTTCGGCTTGCCTTCTTCGTTGTTCGGCTCTTTCAACCACACAATTTTGCCGGAATATTTATCCGAAATTTTATCAATTTTTACCCTTGCCTTTCCACTGCCCGATTCCCAGACCCCCAGTAAAGCGTCCGCTTCGGTTTGAGAAAAAGCTAAACTCGCGATAAGCGATAGAGCCGTGAAAGTTATAAAAACCTTATTTTTCATAATAAAAGTGAGTTTCAGCAAATCTACTGAAAATAATAGCACTACTATTTATTATAACTATCCGAAAGTCTACTTTTTAAAATAGCGGAAAAAGTTCAAACCTGTGAGGTATCTAAATCTTAAAAGAATGAGCCTCTTCCGCAGAAACAAAAATAACAATAAGCCTGTCATCCGGCAGGTAATTGATTTAATCCCACCCCACTTGCTTAGGTTATCGGTCAAGAAATATAAAACTGATAAGTATCGCCATAAGTACAATACCTACGATCAATTAGTGGCTCTTTTGTTCGGCCAGCTGTGCAAGTGCAGTACCCTGGAGGACATATCGGTTGGCATCCGGGTATCGGAAACGTTCATTAAAGACCTTGGATTGCAGCAAAGCCCTGCAAAATCAACGATGAGCGATGGCAATAAGAACCGGGACTGGCAAGTGTTTGAGCATCTGTACAACGGATTGTTAAACTATTATAGATGTAGTTTAAGCAAGTACGCCAATCAGAGGGTAATAGAAGAAGTGAAGGAAAAAACCATCCTCATTCGCGACAGCAGCACAATTAGCTTGTGCCTGAGCTTGTTTGACTGGGCAAAGTTCCGAACAGCTAAAGGAGGTATCAAAATACACACCCAATGCGACCAAGCCCCTGCCCAGGATGGTGTTCTTCACCAACATGCAACTAGGCGTTGCACCAAGATATTTCTTTGAAAACATCACTAGCTCAAACCTCAATTTCCTATCTTTCACAAGTGAATTTCCAGCATCCTAATCTGTTTTTTTTGGTAACCAAAACTGACACGGAGGTGAAGGGTGATTGTTGGTGAAGAACAAGTGAAGAACACCAACAATGGCGAGGGGAGCCTAAATGCTTATTGAATAACCGACACTTCATCCCTTCCATTCAACACTTCAGTAACCTCTTTTATTAAAAGCTCTCCGGCCGCGCCACTTTTGTCGTGTAATCGCACAAAAGCGACCGTCATGAAACTGATTTTTACACTTCTTATAGCGCTATTAACTGTAACAGGCTGGTGCCAGACCAAAATTTCAGGTCAGGTAAAAGATGAACGCGGTGAACCTATACCTGGTGCCAATATTCTCATTCATGATTCGTATGACGGCACGAGCTCTGCCGCCAATGGCTCATTTAGTTTTATCACCGATGAAAAAGGAGAACGAAGTATTCAGATTACTTTCGTAGGCTATAAGACGTTCACAAAAACAATTGAGCTAAATGGAAAACCGCTTTCCATCGAAGCGATCCTCAAAGAAGAAATCAATCAGCTTGATGGCGTTGTTATCTCAGCGGGTTCTTTTACCGCAGGGGAAGAAAAGCGAAGAACCATTTTGAAAGCCGTAGATATTGCCACTACTGCCGGGGCTACTGCCGACATAGCCGGTGCACTAAATACCTTGCCGGGAACTCAGAAAGTAGGAGAGACTGGCCGATTGTTTGTGCGTGGTGGCGATGGTTCTGAAACCCGCACATTCATCGATGGCATGGTGGTGCTGGATGCCTATGGTCCGTCCGCACCCAACACTCCTTCACGCGGACGTTTTCTTCCATTCATGTTTAAAGGCACCAGTTTTAGCACGGGCGGTTATTCTGCAGAATATGGTCAGGCGCTTTCTTCGGCCCTGGTATTGAATTCAAAAGACATTGCTGAAATGAATCAAACCGATATTGGAATTCTTTCGGTCGGTGCCGATGTTGCTCACACGCAGGTGTGGGATAAAGCTTCGGCTTCCGCCAAGATTGGCTACACGGATATACGACCTTATTTCAATTTGATTAACCAGGAAATTGATTGGAAGACTCCACCTGTTTCACTGGAAGGAAGTGCAGCGTATCGCCAGAAGGTTGGTAAAGATGGTATGTTCAAATTCTTTGGCAACTTCAATCAATCGTCATTCACTTTATATAACCACGACATCCTTGATCCTTCCATAAAGCAATTGTATGACCGCGACAACCGCTATCGCTATGTGAATGGATCGTATCAGCAATCATTAACTAGTAAGTGGTCGGTGCGCACGGGGCTTTCCTATTCTTACAATCAGGATAAGGTAAAGCTGGATGGAAGTCCGATGGGTGAAATGGAAAACGGAATTCATGCCAAAGCGGTGTTGGAGCATTCTGTTTCCGATCAGGTAGAAATAAAGTTAGGTGCTGAGTTTTTAGATAGACAATATGAGACTTCGCGATATGATGAAATTTCAAGTTCAACGCTGTCGCTGAATTTTGAGGAGCCTTTATCCGTGGCTTTCGCGGAAGCGGAAGTATTTGCCAGCAATCATTTTGTAGTAAAAGGAGGTGGCCGGTTGGAATACAATGATCTTATCGGAAAAACGAGTGTAGACCCACGGTTATCATTAGCATATAAGCCCGGCAAACTCGGACAGTTTTCATTTGCCTATGGAAAGTTCAGACAGTCTGCTCAAAATCAGTATGTGCGATGGAATACGCAATTGAATCAAGAAAAAGCGGAGCATTTTATTCTCAACTACCAGATCATGACGGATCGTAAAACGTTTCGGGTGGAGACGTATTACAAAAAATATGATCAGTTGATCAAGTTTGAAAATGGAAATCCTTACCTATTGAATAACCAGGGCAACGGATACGCAAAAGGCATTGAACTTTTTTGGCGCGATAATGCCACCATCAAGAATGTTGATTACTGGGTTTCTTATTCTTTTCTGGATACCAAACGTGATTATCTCAACTTCCCTACATCGGCTGTTCCATCGTTTGCTTCTGCTCACAATTTGTCATTTGTGTATAAACATTTCATTACTGCAATGAAAACTCAACTGGGATTCACCTATAGCTATAGCAGTCCGCGCACGTACTATAATCCCAACAAGCCATCTGATGAATTTAATTCTGATAAAACTCCTTCCTACCAGGATCTAAGCGCCAACGTGGCCTATCTGCCTAAAAATAACCTGATCATTTATGTGTCATGCACCAACCTGCTGGGCCGCGATAATATTTTCGGCTACGAGTATAGCACCCAACCCGATGTGAGTGAGGTATATGCCCGCAGAGCGATAAAGCAGCCAGCACCCCGGTTTTTATTTGTCGGTGTGTTTATCACCATCAGCAAAAACAAATCGATCAATCAACTACCAAACCTGTAACGATTTACGAACAACCAATAACAAACAACTAATAACCAAAATAATTATGAAAACAATCACTCTATTCTTCCTGATGATCATCTCGGTAACTACATGGGCCAGTGATGAAAAGTATTTCGAGCAAATGGGAAAACAAATTCAGGCGGTGTACACCGCAAAGACCATGGATGAATATCAAAGTGCAGTCAATGCATTGGACCGAATTGCGGGCGCTGAAAAAACGAAGTGGGAGCCTTACTATTACAGTGCCTTTGGTAATGTGATGATGGCAACACGGGAGACAGTGCCTTCTAAAAAAGATGCTTATCTCGATCAGGCCCTGGCCGCTGTTGAAAAGGGTAAAGCTATTGTGCCAGGTGAGTCTGAGCTGGTTGCTCTCGAGGGATTTGTGCATATGATCAGGGTTACGGTTGACCCTGCATCACGCGGACAACAATATTCTGGTCTGGCCATGCAAACTTTTGGAAGGGCTCTGGGTATGAATCCGAATAACCCACGCGCCATGTCATTGATGGCCCAAATGCAATTTGGTACAGCTCAGTTTTTTAATCAGCAACCAATTGAAGCTTGTGAAACAGCTCGTAAGGCGTTGGCTATTTTTGATCTTGGAACCAAATCAGAAAATCCGTTAGCTCCACAGTGGGGTAAGGAAATGACAGCAGGATTAATTCAAAATTGTAAATAGCCGTAGTGAGTTGACCATTTTGTGAATCCATAGAAAACATCTTATTTGCATGATGCCCTCGCTGATAAAATTTATAAAGGCTCATATATTGACCATGCTCTGGCTGGCGATAGCAGGGTTTGTGATGAGTTGGTTTATCTGGCGAGGGTGCTGCACTTCCATGTCTTCCTTACTTTGGATTGGCATTTTTACCGCCACCCTTTGGATTGCCCTGTGGCTAGGCAACGCTTACCTGGCGGAGTCACTTAGCTATTTTTATTCATGGCAAAAGGATCCGGTGAAGCGACTGGTTATTGGCCTGGTCGGCATGACGGTTTACACAGTGGGCGCGGTCTATGCAGTTGTATATTTTTTTCGCTATGTGTTGGGTTTTGATGTTGGCGACAATTTAACCAATACGTTTACCTCTACCATCGTTATCACACTTATCATTAGTTTGTTTATGACAAGCCGTCAATTTTTAGTAAACTGGCGTCAGGCGGCTGTCGATGCAGAGGCTTCTAAACGTGCCAGCATTAATGCGCAGTATGAGAGTTTGAAAAATCAAGTCAATCCTCATTTCCTTTTTAATAGTTTGAATGCGCTCACCAACCTGGTCTATGAAGATCAGGACAAAGCTGCCCGGTTTATCAAACAACTATCCGAAGTATATCGCTATGTGCTTGATACCCGCGACAAGGAGGTGGTTGCTCTGGAAGACGAGATGAAGTTTTTAGAGTCGTATCTTTTCTTGCAGAAGATTCGGTTTGGTGAAAATCTTTTGGTGGAAATCAACTTATCCACGAAAGACAAACTCATTGCACCGTTGGCATTGCAACTATTGGTTGAAAACGCTATCAAACATAATGAGGCATCTTCTGAAAATCCACTTTCAATAAAAATTGCGGAGCAGGATGGCTATATTGTTGTGGAGAATTCCCTTCAAAGAAAAAACATGCCCGATGAAAAATCTCCCGGCATTGGTCTTGAAAATATTAAAAGCCGTTATAAGTTTTTGAGTAACCAACCTGTGGTAGTTGAAGAACGTGATAAAAAATTTATAGTGAAGCTGCCATTCATTGAATCAGACGAACGATGAATATTCTGCTGATCGAAGATGAACCACAGGCCGCTCAACGCCTGGAAAAATTGGTGAAGACCGTTATTCCAAAAGCAATCATACTATCAAAACTGGATACCGTGAAGAATGCGGTGTTGTGGCTTCAGTCGCATCTTGCCCCCGATCTGATCTTCATGGATATTCAGCTGGCAGACGGAATCTGCTTCTCTATTTTTGACCAAGTGAAAGTGAACGTGCCCGTGATTTTTACTACGGCTTATGATGAGTATGCCTTGAAGGCATTTAAGGTAAATAGTATTGATTATTTGTTGAAACCCATCGATGAAGAGGGCTTGCGGATAGCTGTAAAAAAATATGATTCTCTTACTTCAGCAAGAACCATGGCGCCCGATAAAATGATGGAGAGTATCAACCTGGCTATGCAGATGCTTTCGAAGAAATATAAGGAGCGATTTGTGATCAAAGTAGGGGAGCATCTTAAATCGGTGGAGGTGGGTGAGATAGTGTTCTTCTTCAGCCTTGAGAAAACTACCTTTGCGCAAACGCGGGATGGGCGCAAACACATACTTGATTTTACACTCGACCAGCTGGAAGAGCTATTAGACCCGAAGCGGCATTTTCGGATAAACCGAAAGTATGTTATTTCTGTGGAGTCGATTCAGGATATGATCAGCTACACCAACAGCCGACTGAAGCTGGTGTTAAAAACCAGCGATGATCAGGATGTGATTGTGGCCAGGGAAAGGGTGCAGGAATTTAAAGACTGGCTCGATCGGTGATCACCGGATGGCGATATTCAAAATCAGGAAGAAGAAAAGTTGAGTGAAATAATAGGGCAAAGCCAATTTATTTTCCGCTCTGACTTTTAACACATGATAGGCACTTTGCATAATGGCCGAGGTGAAAAACCATGCTACATAATTTTGGAATGGAACAATGCCATCTTTCCAGGTCCAAAAATCAAAGTGCATGGCAACGGGTTCAATCAGCCAGTCAACGGCCACTGCTAATGTGGCACCTGCAGCAATTTTCACTACCGTTGGTATTTTCAAACTATCGGTAAGTGCGGCAATGCAATACATCACCAGCAGCCAGTTTAGCCCGATGATAATGGGAACATTTAAAAGTTTTGGTCCCAGCGTGGCGCCATAGGCATACTGTCCGAAGATAATTCCGAAGCGAACGCCCACAAGCTCCACTAAAAAACCCAGTACGAAAACAAAGATCGAATACCACAGTATTTCAAGATTTCGCTCACGATGATTCACCCATAGAATAGCTGCGCTCATGAGTAAATTGAAGGGGGTAAGTAATCTGAAATACTCCTGAAAAGGAGATAGCATCCCCACGATTCCCACCAGGTGCAACAGACCCACGATCCAGATGGAATAGGACGTAATCAGCGTTGAAAACCTGAAATAGTAATGGCGCAGCATGTACCTTAAACACGCTTTTTGGCAAACTGTTTTGAAATCAGGTTAGAAGTTATCCTGCCCGACTGCAGGCACAACGGGATGCCCCCGCCCGGATGGGCGCTGCCACCACAGAAAAACAAGTTTTGGAATTCGCTGGAGAAATTGGGATGACGAAGAAATGCAGCGAATTTGTTATTGGAACTAGTGCCATAAAGCGACCCCTGATAAGACGAAGTTCGCAGTTCAATAGCGCGTGGATCCAGGACATCTTCTGATTCAATCAATGATTCAATGTCTGTATTTAAAAGACGATTTAGTTTTTTGATAATGTTCCTTCTCGCCTCTGAAATGAGTGCATCCCAGTCCTGCCCGATGTTAGCCGGCACGTTGATCATTACAAACCAGTTTTCGCAATCCCGTGGCGCATCCGATGAACAATATTTGGATGTGATATTAATATACACTGTGGGGTCATTGTGCAACGTGTGGGTTTTAAAGAGTGCCGTGAATTCCTGTTGATAATCTTTTGCGAAGAAGATGTTATGAAGGTCCAACTCCGGAAATTCCTTTTTTATTCCCCAATAAAATATAAGTGCCGAACTCGATCTTTCTTGTGAAAGTATTTTTTTGGGTGCTTTCGCCTTAGGAAGTAATCGCTGGTAAGTAGGATATACATCCATGTTGCTAACCACCACATCGGCCTTTACTACTTCTTTTTCAGTTTTTACTCCTTTAGCCTGTTTGCCTTCCGTAAGGATTTCTAACGCGCGTGTATTAAATCGAAACTCAACACCAGCATCGAGTGCCAGTTTATACAGCGCCTGTGTGATGGAATGCATACCACCCTGCGGAAAAAAAGTACCGACATTAAATTCAAGATGTGGGATGGAGGTAAGAATGCCCGGTGCCTGATAAGGATCTGATCCGTTGTAGGTCGCATATCGGTCAAATAATTGTATGAGTCGTGGGTCATTGAGTAAGCGCGTATTGCGCTGATGCATGGTTTCAAACAAACCCAGATTCGGAATCTCAGGAATCGCTTTGGCCACTGATTTAGTAAGCCACGTTTTAGCTTTATGTAATGAGTTCTCTAAAAATATGTGCGAAGCAGTGGAATAGATGTGTTCAGATATTCGCAGATATTCTATGATTAAATTACCTGGTATCTGGAGTTTATCTTCCACCTCTTTGCCAAATTTTTCTTTGTCGGCATAGGCGGTTAATCGTGTGCCATCTTCATAGAAATAGTGACCCGATACATCCAGCTTTTTGTATAGATAATATTCTCTTGGGTCCTTGCCAGCGTGGATGAAAACATCATCGAGAAAATGCGGCATGGTAAATAGGGAAGGGCCGGCATCGAATCGATATCCTTGCCGACTAAATTGAGTTAGTTTTCCACCCGGATACGCGTTTGCTTCAATCACCAACACCTGAAAGCCTTGGGTTTGCAACCGACATGCGG
>Ga0163151_10003632_pt1 | contig 21909 bp, 14 predicted proteins | sample OliLakLV19MP5IB2_FD_145596 | JGI IMG/M metagenome (GOLD analysis project Ga0163151, IMG submission 145596) | Freshwater microbial mat bacterial communities from Lake Vanda, McMurdo Dry Valleys, Antarctica - Oligotrophic Lake LV.19.MP5.IB-2 | ecosystem: Environmental > Aquatic > Freshwater >... | reverse complement strand
GAAGAAAGGGCTGCTCACAGCTTATTTGAAGTCGGGGACTCGCATTGATGGTCTCGGGCGCCAAACGCAGCTGGAGTATGATTTGGATTCGGGTGAAATCTCGAAGACCACCTATCCCGACGGCACGCTGGAGACCACTACGTACAACGTGTTCGCGGAGCCTTTGAGGAAAACAAGCCGTACAGGGCGAATTACGGATTTTACGTACGATGCCAAGGGAAATTTGCTCACGGAAACGCGCGGTGTAGGTACCTCGGCCGCGTCTACTTGGCGGTTCGAATATAATTCTCGCGGGCAAGTAACGCGCGCGCTAGATCCCAACTACCTAGCGGCCATACCAGATTTGCACGCCATGAGCTACGTGTATGATAGCCGCGGGTTCTTGCTTCAGAAGATCGAGCCGGCGGACATTGCCGGCGGCCCTCGCGCAACGTCGAGCTACGTGTGGGACACGGCCGGGCGTCTCGCGCAAACCACCGGACCTTCCGGTCAGGTGTTAGCCTATGTGTATGATTCACGGAATCGCCTAGCGAGCACCACCTTTGGGGATGGCTCGGCAGAAACCAAAACCTACGGCACCGGAACGGATGCCAACCTGCTCGTTCAAGAGACGGATCGCAACAGCAACGCCACGCGCTACGGCTATGATCTGAGTGGGCGGCGCATCACGACAACCCGCGCTTTCGGGCGCCCAGAAGCTGTGGCTATGACCTGCAGCTTCCGAGCTGGCACCAACTTCCCCGACCGCTGCGTTGATCGAGACAACGCGGTGGAGTACGGCTATGATGCACGCCTCCGGCGCGCCAGCGAAACCACGCATCCCAATACAGCGGTGGCGCTCACGGCCACGACCCAGTACAACGCCAATGATCTGCCCGTGGTGCAACAAGATCCCTACGGCCGAGCGAACTTTTTCGGCTACGATATCAACGATCGACGGACACGTAAGGTACGTGAAGCCGTCCCGGCCGCCGTGAATCGCAGTGTTAGCCTGGCGGCTCTCACACGCGTCAACGCGCCGAACCCGGGCTACATCATTGAGGACACCGCCTTCAATGCGGACGGAGACACCGTGAGCCGTACGGACGGTCGCGGCACCATCAAGTCGATGGAGTACGATGTCCAACGCCGGCTCACGGCGGAAGTAGCAGCGCGCGGAACAGCCCTCGCAGCGCGCACCGAATACACGTATGATAAGGCTGGGAATCGCACCCGCGCAAAGGGCCCCAGAAGCTTTTCGGAAACTGGTACCTTTGACTCCATCTTCATCTACACCGGCAGAAATTTGTTGAAATCCGTGACGGAGGGCTCGGGTAGCACAGTCGCCGCGACCAAGGCTTTCACTTACACGCCGTCCCGCAAGGTCCTTTCCGAGACGGATTTTCGCGGCAACGTAACCAGCTACGGGTATTCGCCCTGCTGTGATCGCCGCACGAGCGGGACCGATCCAACGGGCGCCCTCACAACCACAGGCTACGATTCATTCGGGAATGTGCTCTCGGTGACCGATCCGAACGGCAACATAACGCGCATGACGTACGACGGGCTCAACCGCGTGCTCACGCGCAAGAACGGCGCGAACGAAACCACGACGCTCAGCTACGACGACAACCTGGCGGACGGAGTTGGCATGGATGCACAAGCCGACCGCACGTCCGGCCTCGCTCTCGGAGCCAATTCGGCGGGCACCGGCATGCAAACCACCGATCCTCTCGGCCACAGCACCTTCGAGTTGAGAGACGGAACGGGCCGCGTGCTTCGAAGTATTGACGGCAACGGTAACGCCACCACCAATAAGTTTGACGTGATGGTGAGCGGCCTGCTCGAAACGAGCGTTGCAGACGCCCTTGCGCACACGACGCGCAGCCGCACGGACGCCCTTGGGAACCAGCGCCGCGTCGTGGATGCACAAGATTGCACCACTACACGAACCTTCGATGCAAATGGCAACGAGCTAAGCGTGAGCGATCCAAATTCGACAGGCAGCTCCTGCGTGTTCGACTTAAGGAATCGCAAAGCCTCATGCACCGATACACAAGGTGATACTCAAGGCTTCGCGTATGACGCCGAAAACAACCTCACTGCGCAAACCGACGGACTCGGCCAAATAGCCCGCTTCACCTACGATGCAAGAAACAGGAAGGCCACCGAACGTGATCGACTGAACGGCATCACTACCTGGGCTTTCGACGGCGACAGCAACACCATCAGCAAGACGGACGCGCAAGGCAGCGTCACCAGTTACCTCTTCGACACGCGCAGCCTCTTGACGAAGGAAACTCTCCCCGCCCAGCAAGCAGGCATCCCGAACGTCCGTAACTACGGCTATGACGCCGGCCGCAGGATGGTCTCAAGAACAGACCAAACCGAGGCACTCAGCACGTTCGTGTTCGACGGCGCCAATCGACTCACCGCACGCAGGTACCCAGATGGCTTGAACGACGCCATGGTTTACGACACCGCCTCACGCCTCACGAGCGCAACGAGCGCCCGCTACAACGTGACCTTGACCCGCTCCTACGACGCCGGAAATCGCGTCGTCAGCGAGGTGCAACGCGTGGACGGTGTGAACTACACCGTTGGCTACGGCTACGATGCTGCCAACCGAAAGACGAGCATCACGTATCCCGATGGCTCGGTGAGTGCCCGAACCTACACGGATCGCAATCAGCTAAAAACTGGCAAGCTCGGCTCGACGCTGCTCGCGACACGCAGCTACGATTCTGGGATGCGTTTGACGAGCACCACGCTCGGGAACGGCCTCGTGGAATCCCGAACGTACAGAGCGGATAATCTGCTGGCCTCGATCACGACGCCAGGTATCACTCAGCTCACTTATACGTATGACGCGAACAAACGAGTTACGAGGGAAGCGAACCCTCTGCTCCCTGCCGAGGCACTCACCTACGGATACGATGTTGAGGACAGGCTAACAACTTTTAAGCGTGGCCCAACAGCGACCCCAGCCCAAAGCCAGTCCTGGAACCTGTCACTCGCCGGCGATTGGGCGAGCACCACACGGGACGGCGTGCAGGAGACGCGCACACACACGTCGGTGCACGAGATCGCCAGCCTCACGAAGGCCGGCTCAGCCACGGTAGCGCTCAACCATGATGCCAGGGGTAACCTGCTGCTCACGCAGAATGGTCAAGCGCTTAGCTGGGACATCGAGAATCGTCTCGCCTCAGCCAGCGCGGCGCCCGGCCTGGCAGGCGGCCAATACAAGTACGACCCGCTAGGGAGGCGCCTCAAGAAGGCTGTCGAAGGCGTTTCAGCGGTGTTCGTGCACGATGGGGATCAGGTGATCGCGGAGTACGAAAACGGTGTTATTCAGCGACGTTACGTCTACGGGACGTACATTGATGAGCCTTTGGCGATGGTGTCCAGCAGCGGGCTTCGGTATTATCACCACAATCGAAGTTATCACGTGATGGCAATGACGAACTCTTTGGGACAGCTGGCTGAACGTTACGGCTACACACCGTACGGCAAGCGCCGTGTGGTTTCTCCAGGCGGGACGAAGTTAGCTGCGAGTGCTGTTGGGAACCAGGTTGGATTTACGGGGAGGTATCATGATGGTGAGACGGGCCTCACGTATTTCCGCGCTCGGTATATGGATGCGGAGTTGGGGAGGTTTGTGGGGCGGGATCCGATTGCGTTTGCTGATTTTGACATTGTCGGGAGCCGAGTGATCAGTGGACGTGCCATCGCCTTGGGGAACGCGTTCATGGAGGTCGTAAGCCGCCTTGGTCGATATCCTCACGTGGGCAAGTTGCCAGTGGCTCTCGCGGGAACCGAGGAAGCCCGTTCGGCTATGGCATACGAATTCTTAGACGGAAATCCGGTCTCGGGTTTGGATGCGATGGGCCTGCAGTGTGGACCGGGCGATGGCGTTTTGGAGGGTCTTGTTCCCGATATTTTCCCAGCGGCATGCCAGACCCACGACAACTGCTATGCGACCTTCGGTGCCAGCAAGGTGGATTGCGACCGTGGCCTTTATAACGATGCAGCCCAGTCTTGTGGTACAAACCCTGCTTGCCTGGAGGCGGCGGGGGTGTTCGCCGACGCAGTCAGCCAACTGGGCGACAGCGCATACAAGGAGGCGCAAGACGAGGCCTTCGCAGATCTCGTGGCGTTGGGAGCGCCTCTCCTATGCGAGTAGTGACGTGGGCGGTCATTTTGCTAGCCAGCGTAATCTCATCTGAGCTGCTCTTCCGACTCTTTAAACGTCCTGTGATCGCAATCCTCGGGAGTGGCGTAGTGGCAGCCGTCGTGCTGCACATAATCAGTTATGTGGAGCTCGGGCATCAGCACAAGTTTATTGCAATCACGTTTCCGCTCGCGGTTGCGTATGGGTTGCTGCCGGCGGCGCTGTACATCCTGGGCCGTCAGATGCTCGACTGGTGGCGCCAAAGAAACAACGACGTTCACCTATGATGACAACCTAGCAGATGGCGTGGGCATCGATGCCGTCGCCAGCCGCGTTAGCGGTCTTGCACTCGGACCGAATGCGGCAGGGTCGGGTGTGCAAACGACCGACGCCTTAGGGCACAAGACATTCGAGTTGAAAGATGGCGCCGCACGTTCGGTGCGCACGCTTGACGGCAACGGGAACGCCACGAGCCGCAAGTATGATGTGCTGGTGAGCGGTCTCGTGGAGACGAGCATCGTTGATCCCCTTCTGCACAGCATGCGCAGCCGCAGCGACGGGCTCGGGAATGCGAGGAGGTTGGTCGATGCCGAGAATCGCATAACCACCCGCACCTTCGACGCCAACAGCAATGAGCTCAGCCTCAGCGATCCGAATTCCACGGGTTACTCCTGCCAGTTTGATCTGAGAAACCGAAAGAGTTCGTGCACGGATACTCAGGGTGACACGCAAAGCTTCGGGTACGACGCGGAGAATAGTTTGACGTCGCAAACGGACGCGCTCGGTCAAATCACCCGTTACACGTACGACGCACGCAATCGCAAGGTATCAGGGCGCGATAGGTTAAACGGTGCTACCTTGTTTGCGTTCGATGCGGACAGCAACACCGTCAGCATGACGGACGCGCAGGTCAGCGTCACCAGTTACCTCTTCGATAGTCGAAGTCTCCTGACTCGGGAAACACTGCCTGCCCAACAGGCCGGCGTGCCCAACATTCGGAACTACGCGTACGATCCCGGTCGCCGCATGACGTCACGGATCGATCAAACCGGCTTGGTCTCCACCTTCGTGTACGACGCCGCCAATCGGCTGACAGAGCGCCGATACCCCGATGGCAAGAACGATGTCTATGCCTACGATACTGCCTCCAGGCTCACGAGCGCGACCAGCGGACGCTACAGCACCACTGTGACACGCAGCTATGACAGCGGCGATCGAGTGCTTACGGAGACTCAGCGCATCGGCAGCACGAGCAACGTCGTGAGCTACTCATACGACGCTGCCAATCGAAGAACGCAGGTTACTTACCCCGACAATTCGGTCATCAATCGAGCCTACACCGACCGAAACCAGCTTTCGTCGGTGAAGGTCGGGACCACGCTCCTTGCATCGAGAACCTACGACGCTGGGTTGCGCCTAACTCGCACGACTTTCGGTAATGGCTTGAACGAAGACCGCACCTACCGTGCAGACAACCAAGTCACCAGCATCTCCACGCCTGGCATCAGCGTGCTTGGCTATCAGTATGACGCCAACAAGCGCGCCATCCAGGAAACGAATGCGCTTCTGCCGGCCGAAGCGTTGACCTATGGTTACGATGTCGAGGATCGCCTCGTGGATTGGAAGCGCGGCCCGGTGAGCACTCCCGCCCAAACTCAATCCTGGAACCTCTCGCTTGTGGGCGACTGGCAGACCACGACGCGCGACGGCGCCCTTGAGACGCGCACGCACAATCCCGTCCACGAAATCGTGAATCTCACCAAACAGGGGCACCCCACGGTGGATCTCAGCCACGATGCGAAAGGTAACCTGAACGGGACGGAGGCGGGTCAAGGCTTGACTTGGGACTTCGAGAACCGCCTGGCCGCGGCCGGGGCGCCCCCGGGGTCGGCGCCAGCGGCAATCAAGATCAACTTCCAACCAGCAGCGGCTCAGGTACCGAGCGGTTACCTGGTAGACGCCGGACAGCTCTACGGCAACCGAGCCAATGGGCAAACGTACGGCTGGTCGCTGGATCGCACACCGGACACGCGCGAGCGCAACGTCGACCCGGACCAACGCTACGACACGTTAGTCCACATGAAGCGCCTGAATCAGGTGCCCGCCGCGAACTGGGACCTGGCGCTTCCGAATGGCCAATACACGGTACGGCTAGTGATGGGCGACCCCAGTTTCCAGGATCAGACCAACCACATCAAGATAGAAGGCGTCACCTACACGGACACGGATCCGTACGACGACGATCAAGATGTGGACGCCTTCGGAGACTTTGACGAAGTCACACGCACGGTGACGATCACCGATGGCAAGCTAACGCTATCGCCGAGCAGCGGTTGCTACAACACCAAGCTAGCATTCATCGAAGTCACTCCACTGAGCGGAGGGGGCGGAAGCGCGACACCGGGACTTGCGTCAGCGACCTACAAGTACGATGTACTCGGCCGGAGGGCCCAGAAGACGGTGGGCTCGGTGACGACCACGTTCGTGCACGCCGGGGACCAGGTTGTCGCGGAGTACGACGGGACGAGCCTCGCACGCCATTACATTTACGGGACTTACATAGATGAGCCTTTGGCGATGGTGACGTCGGCGGGAACGCAGTATTATCATCATAGCCGGATCTACTCCGTCATGGCGATTTCGAACCAATCTGGACAGCTTGCAGAGCGGTACGGCTACACGCCTTACGGCAAGCGACGGGTTGTGTCGCCTGGTGGTGCGACGTTAGCTGCGAGTGCTGTGGGGAATCAGGTTGGATTTACGGGGCGGTATCATGATGCCGAGACGGGATTGACGTATTTTCGAGCTCGGTATATGGATGCGGAGTTGGGGCGGTTTGTGGGGCGGGATCCGAAACGTTACGCTGACGGCCAATCGTTGTACCGAACATATTTCATACCTAACCACCTTGACCCGACGGGAACGAAAATATGCTCATATCTCCTCGACTCCGTCGAAAGCTACGACGTTCAGGTGATAAGCAAGGCGCTAAGTCAGCCCTATTCGATCCAGTTTTTTGTAAAGGAGGAAGACTATCAAAAAGCCTCAAGCTCGGCGACGTTTTCCCTGGGAATATCAATTGAGGGAACTGGAATGTCGGCGGACAGCAAGTTTGAGGAAGGCCATATGTCCTCAATGGGGACCCTGCATAGCATCACCGCCAGCACCACTCTCGGCCCAGTTCCCAACATCATTGTTGAGACGAAAACCTTCCGTCAAGACAAGACTCTAGATTGCCAGTGGATCTGTGGATTCTGTGACTGCGGTGGGAAGATACCAGTGTGGGGCAAGCCGTATTTGGTTTCAATTGACACCCAGAATGACCCCGAGGCGCAAGCTGCGTTAGAAGCGCTGAAGCCAATATCGGAAGCGATTCTGAGGTCTCAGGTTATGTCCATCTTCGGCGTGACCGAAGTGTATCAGGAAGGATTAGGCTCGGACGTGCACTTAAACCCGGTAAATGATTAGAACTGCACTTCTGTGTATCGCGTTGTGCCTGCCCGCAAACGGAGCACATGCGGCTCCGCGACTCTTGTTCCGCTCGGAAGTTGTTGAGGAGGTTCCTTGGTATCCCACCACGGGCGATCCTTACGGGATTCAGCCGGAGTCGGCGCTAGGATCACGTGGAATCGGAGTGGCGTTTGTTCAGAACATGGCTGTTCAGGTTCTCAACTTATCTGATCACGTTCTTAGTGGGCGCCTGGAAATCGGGTATGCGGGAGGCTCATGGACGAGCCTGCCGCTCCAAGTGATGGTGGACAGTACTACGCGGCTTGTCGTTCCGTATGTGAAGCTAAAACCTGATGAGTGGAGGAGACTGGACCTTCGGCTAGTCGACGCGGCGGGGAATGTTGCAAAACAAGTGCACGTCCCAAACAGCGCGCGTGGCGCCGCCGTGGTGGTAGATCTCACCGAACAGGCTGACCTTCAGACGGTCCTTCGTTCCGCTGGCCGTCAATCAGGCGCGGGTCGGGTAATCATCAGTTCTCCCGATAAATTGCAGCCTCGGGCGCTCTCTGAAACATTGCCTGCGGACCCCACGGGCTACGCGTCTGCGATCCTCGTCATCGCCTCCATGGTCAGGATCAAGCAGCTATCTTCTGTTAGATTGGGTGCGCTTACCGATTGGGTGGTGTCGGGAGGAACTCTCGCACTTACCTTGCAGCCGGGTGACAAGGGTATTTCGACCGTTGAAGGATTGTTCGACGGAGCCTCCCATGCGCCACACTTGCTGCCTTCACGTTGGGGGACATCAACGCGTGCCGGACTGGGAGAGGTGCAAATCCTAGGCGTTAACTTGGATAGCGTTAAGATTCTAGAGGACGAGCCAACACGGTGGGAGGTCCGTGCCCTCATTCAACACGCTGCAGCGCGACGCCTCGGCTCCGTAGTCATGCCTCTCGGCTTGGTCGATCCCGATCACGTTGCCAGTGTGCTCGGCGAGGATGGCAGCGGGCCCATTGAGCGCAACGCGCTCATGGCATCTTGCGTTCTGTTGTTGGCGTACGCGATCACTCCTCTGGCCTTTTTCAGATGGAGAGCCCCGCCCAAATTGGGGCGGTTAGGGGGCGCTATTGTAGCGATGGCGTTGAGTTTCGTCTTCTTCATTGTCCACCGCGTAAAGCATGGCGGCCCTGGCCAGTCAGAACGACTATCGTTTGTCGAGGCGAGCGCCGGCCGGTCGAGAGCGTCGTTTACGAGCTTCCGGGCTTTATTTCCGACGCGCGCAGAGAAGCTAACGCTGGCGGCAAGCGTTCCCAGAAGCGTGATGGCACTCAGCCAGGCGTCGGCCAATGCCTCGTCCATTCTCATGCTCGATGACCCGCTAAGACCTCGCCTAGAGGTCAACGTGCGGCCGCAGGAGATCTTGAGGGTTACCGAATTTGGGATGACAGAACTTGGCGGTGGGGTTGAGCTCACCAATTCCGAACATTTGACCGTCACCAACAGAAGCGGATTCGATCTGATCGCCGCCGTGGTGCACGCGCCGGGCGCAGGAGGTGCGTTTTTTCCTATTATCAGGAATGGAGCTCGCGTCTCGATGAGCGAAGGCGTGCAGCTCGCTGACGTGAGGTTCCGAATGCCGACCACCGTTGGTCCGGCCGTGTCTGGGTTAGCCTTACCGCTGCGAAAGGCCTGGGAGGGTGTGCAGGAAATTGCCCGATCCGGCGCGCCGTGGTGGCCCAACGACGCCCCAGTGCTGATCGCCGAGCTGCGCGGTTTTGGCGTTGCGACGCACGATGGGGGCCTTCCCACGAAAGACCAACGCACCCTCGTTCGTGTCGTCGGGGCCCGCGCAACAGACGGCCGCGAGCCGTGAGTCTGAGACCGGCGTTCCACTTCAGCGCTAGCCTGGCGGGACTAAGTCTGCTGACAGCCGTAGGGGTCCGATTCGTGCGCTCCACCCACCTCTTGGGTGAGCTTGCTGTTGGCCCGTCGGCTTTTCAGGTCTTTTTTGCCGTGGCCGGCGTGGCTCTTGCGGCGCTCAATACTTGGCGAGGGGCAGCGGCCGCTCCCCCTGACTACGGTTTGGCGCCCAGCAAGTTAGTGAAGGGAATGTTCTTAACTGCGGGTGCTGATGTTGCTCGCGCCGTGATACTGCTCAGTCCCTTGGCGGCCTTCACGCTGTTGCTAGGGGGGGTTGTTGCCGGAGAGGTGGTGCTGGCACTCATTGGCCTCCTGGTGTCGGGTGCAACCGGAGCCGCGTATGGGCTTTCGCTAGGAAGTTGGATTCGGTCGACGGCAATCGCAGTACGTGTCGCGCTCCTCACGACAGTGCCGCTCGCCTGTTGGTCCTTTCAGTATTTTGGTTGGAACTTGTCCACGGTTGCACACAACCGCTGGCCGCCGGTCCCCGAGAGACAACTCATTTGGCTGCCGATCGCCTACATGCAGGGCGGCTTATCAACCGTTGACTGGCTGTTGCTTTTGGTGGCTCCCGCGGTATGCCTAGCCCTGGTGTGGCTTCTTCTCTTCAATGTTAGCGTGAAAGGCTGGACTATCGCTCCGGGGCCTCGACAGCCGCCTGAGCCCTTCACTCCAAGGCAGTGGGCGATTCTGTATGTCTCGATCGCAATCGGGGTCATCGCGATTGCGGTTCAGCTAGCACAAACCGTGATGAGCCACGTTGAGCCCCCAACGCTGCATATTGATTTCTGAGTTGTTGCGTACCTCTTTGTTGCGCACCTAAATACCATCGTAAGCCAATGCCGAATTGGTACCCTATGATTTCGCGAAGAATCCCACGTATTCATCGTAAATCGGAGCCCTTCACGTCGTAGCATAGAGGCGTTACCCTACGACGCCACGTGCCATCTGTTCGCCCATGAGGTGGGTAGCGTTACGACCTGGCGGACAAAACGAAAGCGCCCCGCAGGGCAGCAAAGGGCTGCACCCACAGGGCGCTCAAGGTCGCAGTCGCAGACTCGCAAGCTGTCACCTTGCGATGTTCAGGGGCTCACAGCGGCGTATCGAGCTCCCTTCGCCAATCGGGTTGAAGTGTTACGCACCTGTTACGCACCTAATTACCATCGTAAGCCAATGCCGAATTGGCACCGTATGATTTCGCGAAGAATCCCACGTATCCATCGTAAATCAGAGCCCGTCACGTCGTAGCAAAGAGGCGTTACCCTACGTGTTACGCACCTAATTACCATCGTAAGCCAATGCCGAATTGGCACCGTATGATTTCGTGAAGAATCCCACGTACCCATCGCAAATCAGAGCCCGTCACGTCGTAGCAAAGAGGCGTTACCCTACGACGCCACGTGCCATCTGATCGCCCATGCGCTGGGTGGCGTTACGACGTGGTAGACAAAACGAAAGCGCCCCGCAGAGCAGCAAGAGGCTGCACCCACAGGGCGCCGGCGGTCGCAGATTCGCAGACTCGCAACCTGGCAACTTGCGACGTTCAGGGGCTCACAGCGGCGTATCGAGGTCCCTCCGCCAATGGGGTTGGAGCAAGACACGGTTGACCTGTTTTAAGTCGACAGTCTTGATGCGGTCGCGCACGGCTTCTAAGAGAGATGCCACGCACAGGTTTCGTGCTGAGCGGAGAATGCCTTCAGACGATCGTACGATGAGAGCGAGCGCATCGTCAGCTACGCGGTATCCGGCAAGACGTCTTCGGAACATGAGGGTCTCGTTATCACTGGTGGTGGAGGGCTTCGATAGGGTCCAGCTTGCTGGCGCGAATGGCTGGATAAATGCCAGAAATCAGTCCAACTGCAGAGGAGACTCCCGTAGCGACGACGACGGAGATGAGCGTCACTACCGTGGGCCAACTCGCGTAGTCTGCCACGATCTTGGCAATGCCGATGCCCGCCACAATTCCCGCGAGACCCCCGAGCAGTGAGATCGAAAGCGCTTCGATCAAGAACTGAAACCGAATATCCGCGCGCAGCGCACCGACCGCGCGCCTCACCCCGATCTCACGCGTCTGTTCGAGGACGGACGCCAGCATGATGTTCATGATCCCAATACCGCCGACCAACAGCGAAATGCCGGCGATGCAACCCATCACAACGTTGAAGATCCGCTGTGTGGCTTGATTCTGTTCAAGCAAACGCTCGGGCACAATGAGTTCGTAATCTTTGGCTCCGCCGTGCAGGCGGTCTAAGAGTGTATCTAAAATCAAGGCACTTTGGCGCGGATCTGCGGCTTCCGTCAGTTGAACGATGATCTGCTCGTACGGCGACTCGATGGGATCGCGGTTGAACTTGGCAAGGCCAGTGGCCGCCGGCAAATAGATCTCATCCGCGCTTGAGCCAACGCTCACTCCCTCCAAAGAGGCGCCGCCGCCGGTGTCTCGCGCTAACACCCCCACCACGGTCAGCCAGACATCAGCGACGCGCAGGGGTTTGCCGAGTGCAGGCTGCGCGCCAAACAAGACCTGTCGGACCTTCGAGCCTATCACACAAACTTGTGAGTGTTCATCCTCGTCGAGGGCGTCGAAGAAGCGCCCTTCTTGCAAGATCAGGTTACCTGCTTTGGCGTGGTTGCGTGAGACGCCGAAGACCCTGGCGGGCACTTTGTGTGCCCCGGAAATCGCCTCTTGCGCCTTGATCTTCAGGCGCGGCACGACGCGCTCGATGCCAACGGCCGACTCCTCGATCGCTTGCACATCCCGCGGGGATAGACCGAGTGATTTCTTCCTGATTTTTTGGCGCTCGTCGCCTTCCGGGGTCTTGTCGCGAATCACGATATTTCGGATCCCAAGCTGGGCGATCAGCTCCAAAGATTGTCGCTCCGCGCCTGCTCCGATCGCTAGCATGGCGATGACAGCTCCCACTCCGAACATCATTCCGAGCATCGTCAGCGCAGAGCGCAGCTTGTGCGCCCGGAGATTCTCTAGTGCTCCACGGAGCGCGTCTTCAGTTCTCATGCCGCCCCTTCGGTCCCCGTGGTCCGGTTGGCCCGGTTGGCCCCCGCGTTTTGGCCGATGCTGCGCTATCGGTTTCTGCCCCCGGCGTTTCGATTTGGGAGGCGAAAGGATCAGTGAGCGCAACCTGGTCGCCCGCTCGAAGCCCCGCGCGGATCAGCACGCGGCCCGCCGTGGTGGCACCGAGTTTTACCGGCACTTGCACGAAATCGTGGTTCGGCTGCTGCCGAAATACAAAGAAATGCGCGTCCTTCTCAAACACCACTTGCCTGGGCAGCACCAAGCCCTGAACGCTACCCAGATTCAGCTTCGCCGAGACGCGTTTGCCAGGCTTGAGCAGGTGCGTATCCACTTCTGACAGTGAAAGAATGACGGTGAAGTACTGGGTGGGGACACCAGAGTAACGCCGTTTGGCAATACTATCGACGCGCTTCACTTTGGCGGAGAACAAGCGATTGGGTGCTGCATCGAGCACGAACGTTGCGCTGCGGCCCGCTTCAAGACCATCAGCGTCTGCTTCCAGCACGAACACTTCGGCTTCCATGGCGTCGAGCAGTGGAATTTGCGCGATCGTTTGCCGCGACCAAACCACATCCCCCACTTGCATCGCTTCCCCGGCCCAATTGCGTTCGAGGACGAACACCCCGTCGTTAGGTGCTAGGACCTCTAGCTTGGAAAGAGCTTTCGCCGCTTGGCGCATCTGAAAGGTGGCCTTGGTTTGGTCCACCGCGAGAAGTCCGAGCCTGGCCTGTGCGATTTGGCGGTCGATACGTTGGGCACTCTTCGCGTAGTCAACCTTTGAGGTCTGAAGCCCCTGGTTGATTTCCGACTCGACGATTTGATGTCTGGAAAATATCTCGGTGTCTTTCTGTTGAAATTGATTGAGCAGCCCCTGTTCGCGCTCTGCAATGGCCGTGGAGCGTACGCGCTCGGCTTGTGTAGCGTCGATCAGCGTGCGTTCTTTGGCGAGCTTGGTATTGGCATCGCGCCCGCTGAATTCTTCGCGCGCAAAACGCCGACGAAAATCGCCATCATCAAAACGCACGACGACAGCGCCCTTCTTCACCGTGGCTCCGTCTTCCTCAAGGAAAACGATCTTCAGCTGCTCCTGGAGATCACTCGGGGGCGTGATGAGCGTTGCCTTCACTGGCCTCAGCGCGCCGAGCGCCTCAATTTCACGGACGAGCGTACTAGGCTTCACTTCAAAGGTTGCGGTGTCTTGGGTTTTCTTGGTCGTGAGGGTGCCGCAAGCGCAAGCTCCCGCGCCGCAAGTGAGAAGAATGAGGGCGATCTTCCACGCCCGGCGTTGCTCAGTCTGTGGCACTGGGTGGGTTCTCGCTTTGATTTTTGAGCACTTGATCGCCAGCGGCAAGGCCGGACAAGATTTCCACTGTGCGATCGGTACGCTTGCCGAGCTTCACGAGGCGAGGCTCTACACGTTGGCCCGTTTTCACGTAGAGGACAGGCCCCCGCGGCTCAACAAACACCGTTTCGATGGGCACGTTGAGGACACTTTTTAGCCGGCTGGTTTCGATCTTTCCGCGAAAACGCATGCCAGGACGCACGTTGAGTGGGATCTGGGTGGTGAGCTCGATATCCACGTCGATCACCGTGCTCTCGCCTTCACGTCGGATCGCTTGGTGGAGCTTCTTCAGCCGCCCTTCATACGATTTATCGGGGTAAGCATCCATGCGCAGCGTGAGAGGCTGACCCGTGGCTAGTTGGCTTGAGTAGACCTCATCCACGCTCCCCGTCGCGAATAGGTTAGACAGGGTAACGACATCCAGGATGGCCTCGCTGCGCCAGGAAGAATCGCCTGGTTTTTTCTTCTCACCGTCGCGTCCGGCACGCCGGATCACGATCCCCCGACGTGGCGAGCGAACCGTCATCTGCTCGATACTGTTTTTCAACGTTTGTACCGCAGCGTCGGCGCGTGCTTGCTTGTTCCCTAAAATAGCCAGATCGGCTTGATCGCGGCTTTCTTTGGTTCGTGCGCGCGTCTGTCGAAAGAGTAATTCCTGCTCAGAAAGGTCGCGGTCCAGCGCAGCCTGCTTCAAGGCAAGCCCGGAGCTCAGCTCGGCGGGTTGTTCGGTCTTTAAGCGATTCTTCTGGGCGTTCGCTTCGGCTTCGGCGAGCGCCATGCGATCGTCGGCGGCAGAGAGTTGCACTTCGGCGAATCGACGTTTCCGTTCTTCTGCGGCACGGTTCGCGTCCGTTAGCGCGACCTCAAGCAGCTGCTCCAGGGGTTCGGTGTCAAACGCAAGCAGGCGGGTGCCGGGCTCGACGGCTTCGCCTTCTTCGATCACGTACACGAGCTTGAATTCCCAGAGGCTCGGAATCGCGGGCGGCCCGACCGAAATGGAGTCCGACGCGCGCATCTCGCCTTGAACTTCCACCTCTTGGATGAGGTCGCTGCGCGTCGCGCGGGCCCACTGTTCTCCGGGCTTGCTAGTGCTGCAGGCGAAAAGCGCTGCGAACGCTAGCGTCACGGCGAGTTTCGCGGTGAGTGAGGTTCTCGGCCCAAGGCTCATGGCGCCTCCCTCAGCCGAGTCCCGAGCGCCAGAGGGCCGGTGATAGAACAGGCATCGGCCGAGCAGAAATCAATGCCAATCTTGTGGACCGTGCCGGCCAGATCCTTCACCCAAAAGTCACCCGTCTTGCCGGAGAGCGCAACGCGCGGCAGCCTGAGTGCGGACGCTGTTTTCCGGGTGAGAACCTCTGCTCGCGCCGACATTCCTGGGCGCAATTGCGGAGTCGAGAGTGGAAGCGCCACGGTGACCATGAAGTAGCTGCGGCTTGAATCACGCGAGGGTCGCCGAGCGACGGGACTCACCGCAACCACCCGTCCGTCCAGAGCCGTGTCAGGATAAGCGTCGACAAAACATTGGGCTCGCATTCCGACTTGAACCTGGCCATCATCCACATCGCTCATTTGAGCAACGAAACGGTAGCCAGAGAGGTCTGGAATGGACGCGATGGTTGAGCCAGGGTGCGCGGTATCCCCTGCTTGGTAGTTGCGGCGCTCGCGCGGATGGTCTGAAATTAACACGAGGCCAGCGCGCGGAGCTCTGAGGGTCATCGCCAGCAGGCCGCGTTGGGTTTCTTCCAGGTCTTTCTGGCTCTTCTCGATCGCGATCTGTCGGACCTTGAGATCCAAGGCGCCAGCTCGCACGGCACTGGCCCGATCCTCACGTGCCTTGACGGAGCTGGCTTGTGCCCGCTCAAGAGCTAGTTGCTTTTCCTGGTAGACACGCAGCGGGAAAGCATCTTCTGGCACTGCCGCTTCCAGCTCGGCCTTACGGAGCCCAATCTCGGCGCGCGTCGCGGCAATGTCTTTCTCGGCCAGGCTTGTATCGATCGCGGCCTGCTGGCGGATTAACTCCGCTTCCGCGGCTTCGAGTGAGAGCGTGTTCTCGGAAAGCCGCCTCACAAAGGCCGAGTTATCGAACTCGACGACGACGTCCCCCGCATTCACCTTGGACCCATCTTCAATCAGATGGCGGATATTCACGGTCCACATTTCCGTCCTAGGAGCGAGCAGCTCCTCCGAGGTGAGCGCCTCAAGGCGGCCGTACAAGAGCAGCGTGCGCTGCAAGGGTCCGCGGGTCACTTCAACTGTTTTGGGTTGAACCGCTTTGGAGCCGATGCTGAGGCTTGCGTCCTTGGCGCAAGCGGCCAGCGCTAGACTACATCCGCACCAAAGGGCGCGCGTGTGGATCGAAAACAAAGAGCTAACGCTTCGCATTCCTAGGTCTCCAAGAGCGCTGCGGGCGCTGTCCGATCGAGCTGCGCGCTGCCGACAGCATCTGAAACGAGTAGCCCATCAGCGAGCCGGAGCACGCGTGGGCACTGCGCTGCGATGCTGGCTTCGTGGGTCACCAGCACGATGGTGTGGCCTCGGTGATGCAACGCATGAAAGAGGGTTAAGATTTCGTGTTCGGTGGTCGAATCCAGGTTACCCGTGGGTTCATCGGCAAGGAGCAGTGCGGGACGGGTGACAAGCGCTCGGGCGATAGCCACACGCTGCCGCTGGCCGCCGGAGAGTTGGTTGGGTCGATGGGTCGCGCGATGTTCCAGGCCGACGTCTCGGAGCGCGTCTGCGGCGCGCTCTCGCCGTTCAGACGGCGCAACGCCTTGGTAGATCAGCGGTAGCTCCACATTCTTTAGCGCGGTCATGGACGCTAAAAGCTGAAAGCTTTGAAACACAAAGCCGATGCGCTGGCTTCGCAGGCGAGAAAGCTGATCATCCGAGAGGTGTTCTGAGTGAGTGCCGTCGAACACGTAGCGACCTGACGATGGCGTATCCAGGAATCCTAGGACGTGCATCAAGGTCGTCTTACCGGAACCGGACGCGCCGATGACCGCCACGAATTCCCCACGTTCGATACGAAAGCTCACGCCACCCAAAGCGACGACACGCTCATCGCCCATTTGGTAGAAACGTGTGAGATTGTCGATCTCAATCAAGGGAGCCAAGGTCATGGTCGGTGGGGCCGGAAGATAGCCTCATCCATCCTGAGTGCTACACCAGCTCACCCGAAACATGCGACTCAGACAGCCATACTTCGGACATTAATGGCCTGGATCGATACTTCTGCCAAGGGTTGCGGGGCATGGGCGGCTTTAGACAAAAAACAAAGGACCCCGCGGTTGCGAGGTCCCAGACACTCAAAGCTTGCTGAAAGCGTCAGAGCGCCTTGTGGTTCTCACTCAGGTAGCTGGCCACGCCCGCGGCCGATTCGCTCATGCCTTTGCCGCCCTTCTGCCAACCCGCAGGACAAACTTCGCCATGCGCTTCGTTGAATTGGAGGGCATCTACCATGCGCAGCATTTCGTCGATATTGCGTCCAAGCGGCAGGTCGTTAACAACCTGATGCCGCACAATACCTTCCTTGTCGATCAGGAAGGAGCCGCGGAAGGCTTTGGTTCCGTCTGGAAGCTCGACGTCGTAAGCCCTGCAGACGGAGTGAGCCATGTCCGCCACTAGCGTGTACTTGACTGGCCCGATCCCACCCTTGTCGATCGGTGTGTTGCGCCAAGCATTGTGCGTGTGGTGGGAGTCGATTGACACACCGACCACTTCCACGTTGCGAGATTTGAAGTCTTCGATGCGGTGATCGAACGCGATCAACTCTGTGGGGCAGACGAAGGTGAAATCCAGAGGGTAGAAAAACAACACCACATACTTGCCCTTCGTGGCTTCAGAGAACTTGTAATCGCCCTTGATTTCGCCGTTGCCAAGTACGGCCGGAGTTGTAAAGTCTGGAGCTTTTCTTTGAACTAATACGCCCATGGTGTTCTTCCTTTTTTCTTGCGGGTTAGAGTTAGACTTAGTCGACTTATAGATCGGGTCTAAATCAGCGCAAGGGGGTGGAGTGCTTGACAGGACTCGCAGCCTGCGCCGCCTCCAGAAGTCGGTGGGTTGTCACCGCCAGAGCCGTCCATAGGGGCAGGAAGAAGCAGGCGAACTCCTTGTTCGACTGGAAGAACCACGGTGTTAGTTTCAGGACGACGGCGAGCACCGCGAGGCCCAGCGTCCATCTGAACACGGAGCGCGTCAGCGCCATCAGGCGTTGGCTACCCAATGCCAGGCCAAGGCTTGAGACGAAAGAAACCAGCAGCCACGGTGGGCAGAATGCGAGGTTCTCATTTTTGAAGGCGATCTGGTGGTTGGTAAACAGCCACAAAAACAACAGCACGACCCCAAGCAGCCCACACACCAGACTGAGCAACGCAGCCAGAGTTCCGAAGGTAACGCGAGCCATTCGGGATTTCATGGCCAGACTTCCAAGGCCAAACAGCACGCCACCCAGGCCGAGGCCTGCCAAAAGGAACCAAGGCCAGGTAGTGGGCGGTTCGTTGAGTGAGGGAGCACGTGTGGCCTGGTAGAAAGTCGACGTCTTCTCGACCAATGGGACTTCTAAAGCGCCCCGCGAGAGACTGTAAGAGGCCAAACTGTCCTGGACTCCGGCAGGAATGAATCCCTCCTCCCAACGGTTACGAGGCTGGTCGGCCTCCTGCGCCAGGCCGAAGTGGAGCCCTACGTAGAGCCAAGGCAGATCCGAGGCGAGCCGGAGCGCGTGCTGGCGAAAATTCAGCCGTGCAGGTTTCTGGAGCAGGGCCTTTTTCAACGCACCTTTGAGCGTGGCATCGATCGCATCTCGGACGCGCGTGGAACAATTGTCCTTGAAGTAGTCGTAGAGGTATTCCCGATTTTCCGGGCGTGCATTCACTTCAAGCCGCCGCCAAAGGTCGAGCTTCTCGCTCTGGCTGAGCGCGAGATCTTGGATGATGACACTTCGATCGTCCCGCTCGTAAGCGTGCAAGGTTTCCGCTGGGCGCGAAACAGATAACCAGTAATTGAATCTGCCCTGCAGAAATTTGGTGAGGAGCGAGGATGTTTCTCCACCAAAGGTTCCAAAATTGTAGATGGCCCCTCTGCCGTCGGGCAGTTCGACCCAAATCGCATCGTGCCCGAACTTCGCGAAGGGATGATCCCCAGGTCCGAAGGTGACCACGGCCACGCGCAGGTTCTGCGCCAATACCGGCGTGCGGTTGGCGCGAGGGTCGGCGGATGCGTTTTTCGCCCCGAACCAAAAGAGTAGCAACACTGCGACCAACAGCCGCAGCAGCCGTATGTGGTGCGAGGCGTTTGATCGCGGTCGAGGTGTGCAAATTTTGAGCACGGACATGCCGCCAGAACCTAGCAGACGACCAACCCGGCCCGAAACTACGGTCTAATTGTCGCCGAACAGAGTCTGGATCTTAGCGTCCAAGGCGATGGCAATCTTGTACAGGCTGGAAATCGACGGGCTCGACTCCGCCCGCTCGATCTGGGAAAGGAGCGAAATGCTGAGGCCGGTGCGCCGGCTCATTTGCTTCAGCGTGAGCTCCTTCTCCTTGCGCATCAGCCGAATCGTATCGCCGATGATCCGATGCAACTGTTCTTCTGGGGTCCGAGCGAGGCCCTTCTTCTTCATGACCCGCGCCAGCACCTGGCGGAATTCATCGACGTTGAACGGCTTCTTGATGTAGTCGACGGCGTCCAGCTTCATCGAAGCAACGGCCGTGTCCAAGTTCGGGTGCGCCGTGAAAATGACAACAGCAACATCACTGTCAATCGCCCGAATGCGCTTGAGAACCTCGATGCCGTCCATCTTAGGCATCATCAAATCAAGGATAATGACGTGGTAGGCGCCGGCGCGGACCTCGTCTTCAACCAACGTGGGGTCGCTCACTGCTTTGACAGTGAAGCCATCCTTTTCGAGCAACGTCTGCATGTACTCACAGATCGCGCGGTCATCATCAACGATTAGGATTTTCACGCTGGGTACTTCGATCGGCACGTTGATCTCCTCGGCTGAGTCGCGTTTTTTCGACAGCTGTGTGGCTGCGTCGGCTGGTTGCAGTAGCACTATAATAGATCTGGTTGCTTGCGCTACCGCTAGAATCTCTAAGAGCTGGAACGGAGCCCTTAGAGTTCCTGATTAGTCTTGTAAATTCGAGTATTTATCTACGAATTTCGCGGGCCTATCCGGACCGAAAAAATCTCCCAAAAGTGTAGGAATGCCTCCGAGTACGAATGGCAACGTGGCCTCCTCTGGGCCGTTCTCCACATTGGGATATGCTGGTGCGCTATGGCCGAGGATCTTGCCAGCTATCACGAAGAGTATTTTACAGGTGCGCTGACTTCGGCGGTGGTGAGGATGGTCGAGCGCTTGGTGCGGGAGCAGGCCGTTCGGAGGCTGTGGACCATTGATCCCAGCATGTTCACCGACGATGTGGACTCAGCCAAAGCCATTCCTGGGCAGATGGGCTTCCTCAGAGCGGCGGAGTTCATGGCAACCGATTGGCCTAACGTCACGAGCTATGTTCGCCAAGTGTACCACTCAGGTGTTCGCAAGGTTTTGGTGTTAGCAAGTGGTGCTGAGTCGGCCAATGCCCGCGCGCTTCTTGAGATATTGGGTCAGAATCCGGGTTTCCCCGAAGTGCGGGTGCTGGATGATTCGGAACCTGCAGCCGTTCTGGCGCTTCAGGAATGGTTGGAACCCTCAGCATCGCTCGTCGTGGTGATGGCGAAGGGCGAGCTTTCGCCCGAGCTCGAAGCCTTGGAGGTTTGTTTTTGGCAAAAAATGGCGACGGGCATTGCTGAACCCCAGCGCGCTTTTGTGGCTGTTACTGAGCCGGGCGGACCACTGGCACGCCTCGCGCGCCGCCGCCGCTATCAACGGATATTCGAGAGCCCCACCGACATCACAGCGCGCTACTCGGCGTTTTCGTACTTTGGAGTACTGCCCGCAGCTCTTGCCGGTGCCGATGGTCAGCTTGTTTTGGCCCACGCGCACAAGATGGGCGATCGCTGCTCGCCTGCGGTGCCCATCGAGCAAAACTCGGCGTTTCGGATGGCGTCGTTTCTTGGTGGGCTGCTCACAGCTGGCAAAGACAAGCTGACGTTGATCTTGGCTCCAGAGTTCAAGCCTTTCGGCCGCTACTTGGAGCAGCTGCTCGCCGGGAGTTGCGGCAAGCGGAAGCAGGGCCTGGTGGTGGTGGATGGAGAGCCGATTGGCTCACCTCAGGTGTACGGTGCTGACCGAGTCTTTTTCTATCTGAGGATGGGTGCTGAGCGCACTGCACTGGATGACCAGGTCGACTCGTTGGTGGTGGCTGGTTTCCCTGTGGCGACCACCACGCTGCGCGACCGCGCCAGCATCGGCGCTGAAATACTACGCTGGCAGCTCGCAACCGTCTTATTGTGTTCGTGCATCGGCGTAAATCCCTTTGACGAAACTGACCTTGCGCAGACGCGCACCGGTACTGCGCGCTTTCTGGAAGCCTATGCACGCGACAGCGTTCTACCTAAGTGGCGTGCTTCAACACCTACCGATCCACCGCTCGCTGAGTTGCTGCGGGGACTCAAACGCTTCGATTTTGTTTCCATCGGCGCTTTCTTCTACGAAACTGAGGCCCGAAGGCGGACGCTTCAAGAAGTTCAGCGACTCCTGCGTAGCGCGTTTTCCGTCGTAGCAACTCAAGGCTTTGGTGCTCCGTGCCTTTATGCCACCGGAGGTTCGCAGCGGACTGGCTGTGAAGGCGGCGCGCATCTCTTGCTGACGGCTCTTCCCGAAGGCGACGTGCCCATCCCCGAAAAAGCCTACTCGTTCGCGATTGTCCGCGATGCTCAAGCGCTCGCGCATCTTCAGCTGTTGCAGCACAACGCTCGACGAGCCCTGCGGCTTCATCTGGGAGCCGATATTGACCTCGGCCTAGCCCAGCTTCGTGACCAAATTCGCGATCTTTCGAGCGCACCGAAGCCTTCAGCTGAAGGCTGAGCTGCACTTCTGCTGCAGGGTGCCCTTGCGGCTTGGGGAGCGTCGCGTGT
>Ga0163151_10003630_pt1 | contig 21919 bp, 7 predicted proteins | sample OliLakLV19MP5IB2_FD_145596 | JGI IMG/M metagenome (GOLD analysis project Ga0163151, IMG submission 145596) | Freshwater microbial mat bacterial communities from Lake Vanda, McMurdo Dry Valleys, Antarctica - Oligotrophic Lake LV.19.MP5.IB-2 | ecosystem: Environmental > Aquatic > Freshwater > Lake... | reverse complement strand
CTCACTGTGCAGGCCCAGTAGCGCGGCCTCCTGTTTCGCATCGGCTTCGTATAACCCACGAACAAATCCTTCGGGGTCAGCTCCGGTGTACAACGGCTCCTCTATCCTGAACCGCGTCAGTCGAATTGTAACCGTTCACAGGGTGGTAGCCCAAACTGGTCTTCCCTGTTTCTCGCAGATCGGCGACATGGTGGGTATGTCGTCGTATCCCGTAACGCCCGAGCAGTTGGCCGTGCTTCCTCCCGAGGTGCGGGCGGTGATCGATGCCATCATCGAGTACTACGAGCGGAAGGTGGCGACGCTGGAGGCGGAGAACAAGGCATTGCGAGACGAGTTGAGGCGTGCTGGAAAGACGCCCGAGAACTCGTCGTTGCCGCCGAGCTCGCAGCACCCGCACGCCAAGCCTCTTCGACGGAAGGAGAAGTCGTGACGCAACCGTGGTGGCCAGCCGGGGCACCCCAAGGCGGAGCGGGCCTTGATTCCCAGCGAGCAGTGCACGGATGTCGTGTCGCTGCGGCCGAAGCGGTGCCGTCGCTGCGGCACCGGGCTTTCTGGCAACGACGCGGAGCCACTGCGGCATCAGGTATGGGAACTGCCGGCCATTCAGCCCCTGATTACCGAGTACCAGCGTCACCGACTTGAGTGCCCGCACTGCGGGGAGTCGACCTGTGCGCCGCTGCCGCCTGGCGTCCCGGCTGGACAGTCGGCCCCGAGGCTGGTGGCGTTCGTGGCGATGCTCATGGCCTACTTCCGGCAGAGCAAGCGGCGGACAGCAGAGTTTGTCTCGACGGTGATGAACATTCCTTGTTCTTCCTCGCTGACAGTCAAGCATCAGTCGCTGGCGACCGACGCAACCCGCTCTCGCTATGAGGAACTTGCCGCCGCCCTGCCGGCTGAGCCGACGCTGCATGGCGACGAGTCCCCGACGAAAGAGGGCCCCACCAAGGCGTGGCTTTGGACGTTTGTGGCCCGAGCGTTCACGGTCTTCGTCGTGCGGCCTTCCCGTGCCGCCACGGTTCTGACTGATCTTTTTGGAGCGTCTTACCCTGGGGTAATGCACTGCGACCGGGCCAAGATGTATTGGCAGCTGGGCAGCCTTCAGTGGTGCTGGGCACACCTGAAGCGGGACTTTCAGGCCCTTGCCGATGATGCAAACCATCAGGTCAAACGCCTTGGGCATGACCTATTGCGGTCGACCAACGAGTTATTCCGGAACTGGTCGCGGTGTCGGGATGGAACCATCACCCTTCGTGGCTTCAAGCGATCGCTCACACCGATCCGCAAGCGCGTGGAAGCGTTGCTGCTGCGCGGAGCCTTCTCGGGAAACCCCCGGCTGGTCGGCATGTGCGAGGAGCTTCACGCCCATCGCGAGTGGTTGTGGCAGTTCGTGGATATCGATGGGGTCGAGCCCACCAACAACGCTGCCGAGCGGGCCTTGCGACCGGCCGTCATCTGGCGGAAACTCTCGTTCGGAACCCAAAGTGCCAAAGGCAGTCGATTCGTCGAGACGCTGCTCACCGTCATTACCACGTGCCGACAGCAGGAACGCGATCCCTTCGCCTACCTGACCGAAGCCATCAACGCACGATTCCACGGCAAGCCACCGCCATCACTGCTCCCCGGGGCGTGAACGGTTACGTCGAATTCGACAGGTCGAATCGTTGCCTTGGTAATACTCGCAGAGCACGCTACTGTGACCGCCTTCGCCAACTGCAATCGCGTATTCATATAGAGCATCCGTTATAAAAGCTACGGAAATGATCTGTACTATCCGCTGCTGGTCACCTTCGCCTGCGAGCAAACAAGACACAACTTCCCCCTTTGCCCCGAAGTGGACGAGACGGACGACTTCCCATTGGGCGCCAACCCTCGCTACGGTCTGGGCGGGTGGTCTGCGAAAAGAAGCGTCGCGTTTTGCCTCCATGTCGTCTGTCAATTGTGGGGATTGCGCAAGCGCAAGCCCCACGATTGAAAGTAGGCAAAGTGTGGGAATTCTTGCTCGTGCATGAGCCCAAAATATGTCGCCTGCGGACGTATCTATTCATTGACTTGCTTTCCATCTTTATCGAGAACTGTCGGCGGGTTGGATGCGAACACACCATAGGTAAGATTCTCACCGAACAGGGGCCGTGGTTTCCGGACACCGACTGTCTCTGTGATGGCGTCGTGCCTCTGGAGATGCCTGTCCAATAGCGCGGATACAATAGCGCGGATACGAAAGTGCGGAAAGTGCGCACAAGTGTCTGCCATTCTCGCGACGCTACTTGGCGTGCTTCGCGTCGAAGTCCTTAATCCACACGTCAGCCATTCTCAGCAGGGACTGTAATCGCGTTGTGCTTTCTCCATCCGTTTCGCTCAAAAGGCCTCGCGCTATGATCCTTGCATCCGTCCAATGGCTCGTGCTACGCGCGTTGTGGCCAACTCCACCCCAGTAAACGACATCGCCACGTAAAGCGCGACGTGTGTCGTCGTCTTCTTTGACGAAAGCACGAATGACAGGCAGGAGTTCAAAGCAACCCGTGGTCGCCTGACGGTCATCGATTCATAGTGATGGACTCAGTTTGCGAGCTTGGTTCAGCGCTGTTGCTTTCGCTGTTCCTCGAGCGCGTCGATCATCTTCTGCCGCGTGTCGGCGTCTTTCGCCGTGACGCCCTCGAACGCTGGATCAGCGAGCCTGCCACGGGCCCGCTTGGCCCAGATCGAATCGGGGAAGTCGAACGTGATCCGGCGGTAGAGCCTGTAGGCCTCGCCGGTCAGATTGCCCTTCGTGGCCCAGTCGGATTCCGCCACGGGCGTCAGCTCGCGGGCGTAGCCGCTCCAGTACATCGCCTGGGCCCGGATCGACGGGCCGTCATAGGCCTCCATGTCGATCATGGGCTCAAAGGCCTGCACCGCCCGGTCGTATTGGTGCGCCCGCATGAAGTTCTGCCCAGCACGCAGGCCCGCGAGTGGCGCGAGCGGGTCGTCCGGAAACCGCTCCCAAAGCTTCTCAAACACCTTCGCTGCCTTGAGGAACTCGGGGTACGACGCGTTGTCGAGGCCGAGCACCTCTCCCTTCGACGCGGTGTCGGTCTTGTCGCGGAGGGCGTCGGCCTTCTCCTTGAGAACCTGGCCGTTCTTCTGGAAGTAGTCGCCGAGCCGTGCCATGACCGAAGGGATGAGCTCGTCGCCCGGGTATTTGTAGGCGAGCTTTACGTATTCCTCGACGGCGCTCTCGGCCTCGCCGAGCTTCTCATAGGTCTGCGCCATCTTGTACTGAGCCTTCGACGCAAACTCGGTGTCGGGATAGTCGAGCGGGATCTCCGAGAACCATTTGAGCGCCTGCTGATACCGCGGCCTGCGGCTCTCATCGTTCTTCGCGAGATTGGCGAATTCCTGGGCCAGATTGCCGAGAAGGTATTCGGCCTGGGCCTGGATGTCCGGATCGCGACGATTCGCGAGTGCCTCGCCGAGCAGCTTCTCGGCGTGGTCGATCTCGCGACGGGCCAGGCTCTCTTCCCCACTCTCCGCATGCTTCTTCGCCAGTTCCAGAAAACACTCGGCAAGCGTGAAGGCCGTGCGGACAGCCATCTGGTCGCCCCCATACCGCTTCGTGAAGGGCTCGATCAAGCCGTCGGCACCTTTGTTGATGGCGACAGAACGCGACTGGTCCTTGAAGGCAATGGTGACGACGTCGCCGTAACGAACCGGGAGCCCTGTGGAGTCGAGCGCCAAAGCCTCCTGGGGACGCGGGGATGAGTCGGCCGAGGCGTTGTCGTAGGTGGTGACAAACCCACCGGTGAAGACGCCGGAGTGGGGCTCGGTCTCGGTGAGCTCGAGCGTGACGGTGGCACCGCCACCCGAGTGAAGTGACACTTCCGCCGTGTCGCGGTCGGGGCTACGGTCGAGCCCAGGGGCGAGGAGACGCACCACGATTCGCTCGCCCACATAGGCCGCGGTCAGAGCCGCCGAGGCATCGCCCGAGAGCACATCCAAGAAGGCCTGGCTGCCGACCGTGAACGAGACGGTCTTCCAGCGGACGGCGTCTTTCTCGTCCTTCCAGGCGAACCCCACGTGAACCGTGTCACCGGCCTTCACGGCCAGTCCCGCTGGGAGCGCCGAGGCAGGAAGGGCCTCGGCTGCTTTGCCGGCAAAGCTTCGTGAGGGCGGATCACCGAGGATGAGTGGGACGGTGACGGCAAACCGCCCTTCGTCGAGCGGCGGCTTGCTGGTCGGCGGATGGGGCGGCGCGGCAAGCGCGTAGCCCGGTGGCGGAACGATCGTGGGGCGGTCGAGCGCGGCTTTGATGGCGAGCGTTCCAGGCACGGTGATATCGAAGCTGCTCGCTGCCTCCTTGCCAGTCGTCTTCGCCGCCTGCCGCGCGGCCTCGGTCTGCACATACGCGGTCACCGTGCTGCTCTGCGCAAAAGCCAGATGGGGCGCGACCACATCCACCCGCACCGCCGCCCCGATGACCGAAGTGAGCGACTCAGCCGTCGCCGTCGCCGTCGCCGTCGCCTTCGGCTCCGCGACATACGCATAGGCCAGCGCTTCCCGTGGTACAAATGGGGCAGCGACTCGACCGCGTTCACCCGCCGTCGGTGGCTTGGGCGGGCCGCTCGCTCGCTCAGGCAGAGGGCTCCCTGAAACGGCATAGCCTGCGACCATCGGCACCTGGTAGCGGGCGTGAAGAACGGTCACGCTTCGGTCTGCCGGCACGCCTGGATCGAGATTCTCGAGGTCGCGGTACGTGGCCGTGAGGCTGCCCCCCGCGGCGACCTGGATTTCTGAATCACGCGCCGGTGTGCCAGCAACGGGGAACACGCGACCGATGAACTGGCCACTATGTTTTTCGGTCTCGACCGCCTTCATCGCGACGACGGAGCCGTCGGGCTTGCGGATCGAGAAGTCGATGACATCGGGTTCGTCGCTTGAGTCCATGTCGGTGTCATCGATCACGATGCCGACGGCGGCACCGTAGCCGAACCGCCGGATCGGCTCGAGCAGAAGCTCGCGGCCGTCTGGGGTTTCCTTGTAGTTCAGAAACGAGGCGGTGATCGTCGCGGTGTCGTAGGCGACGGTGAGCCGATCCTCGTGCCGTGTGCGGCCAGGCGTGGCAGGAACCGGATCGACATAGCGTGCCGTCACGGTGTCGCCGGGGAGCACCTCGAGCCGGTTGTTGTTTCGTAGGGCCATCGCATCCTCCGCGACAGGCAGCCGCCGGGTGCCCTTTGCGTCGGTCAGCGACACCTTCTCGATGGCAGGCGCGACGCCCGAAAAGCCGGCAATCACCAGCCGCACGAGCCTGGCCCGTGTGCCTGGGGCAAAGGTCACGTCGAGCCGACCGCTTCCCGCATGAATCGTGGCCGGGAGCGGAAGCTCCGCGCGCACGGCCGCCGGGAAGGTGGCTGGGTCGAACATTGCATCGGGGCAGGGCACGAGATCCTCTTTGCCCTCCACATCGCAGAGCAGCGACGGCTTCGATTCGCGAATTACGGCCGACCCCGCGTGGTGCCAGACCTCGAGCGTATGAAGGCCAGGCGCGAGCTCTCGCTCGATCGTGAGCGGATCGGCGGCATCCGCGGCAGCCGGCTGTCCATCAATCAGCAGGAGCGCCTTCGGCCAGCCCGTCACTGCAAACCGGCGGATGGCTGCGGCCGGCTGATAGAAGAACGCCCGGAATCGGACGAGCACCGAGTAGTTCGGATGGCCGCCCGACGCGATCGGCAGCGACTTGGCCGCGATGCCCGGCACGCTGCCGGCCACGAACGCCACGGAGCCCCGAGTCGACAGGACATCCATCGCTTCGCGCCAGTCCTTCGGCACATCGCGACCCTTCGGCTCCGATATCTTCAGGATGCCCGTGCCCCACGTTGGAAACGACGTGACCTGCGGCCGTCCGTCCCATGGCGCGGCATCAGGACCACCACGATGGCGAGACCGCGTCACCCAGTCACGACCGTTCTGCGAGGTCTGGAGCAGGAAGTGAGTCGGTGCCTGGCCTGCCGGCGACTGGATCGTCATCGTGCCGAGGGGCACATCGTCGTTGAGATCCACTCCAAAAATCCGGATGGTTTCTTGGTCACCGGCCTTGCCCTGCCAGCCAGGCTGCGGGCCGGGGCTGATGGCCATCACGGCATCGCGGCCTGGTGCATTCTCCGATGCGAAGGCCAGCGCCTGCGACGGTGCCGTGGTCACAACGGCCTCGAACACACCGGTGAACGGCGCGGTCTCGGTGAGCGTCACCGCGCGGACGGCGTCGCCGCTGGATGCCTCGAGCGACACGGTTACCGAGTCGGGGGCGGCTGTCGTGCTCTGGTCAGCGTCGAAGACGCGCACATAGACCGGGTTTCCAGGCCGAACCGAGCGAAAGCCGAGCTTCGCCTGCGCCGAAGACACGCCGAGCTCTTCGATCGAGAGCCGCCGCTGTCCCTGGAGGGCGGGGAACCCGCCGGCCGAGATGCCGAGGCGGGCGTCAGAAGCCACGCCGATGACTGTGTTGGGATCGGGAGGCAGATCGCGCATCTTCGCCCGGAATCGGGGTGAGTAGCCAAAACGAATCTCGTCGCTTCCAAGAATCTCGAGCATCTTGTTGCCCGGCACGGCTGCCCCGAGCACTGTCGACAGTTCGCCGCGGAGCTTCTCACGGCTGTCGCCGAGCGGTGCCAGAAGCACCAGCTCCCGGTCGCCCGACTTCGCCCGCACTTCGACCTCGATCTCTGTCGCGACGCCCGACACGCCAAGCGTGGGATCGCGGAGATTGATCTTCACCGGCTCGCCCGGCACGAGCACGGTGTCGGTCTGTGAGGGTCCCAGTGGAATTTCGCTTGCCTCGATGAGCTTCCGCATCGAGGTTTGGATCTTGGCCTGGAGGATCAAGGCATCGGGATGCTTGGGCTCCTGTCGAAGCACCGCGACGATCTCGTCGAGCGCCTCCTTGAAGCTCTCCTGATCCATGAAAACTTCGGCCCGGGCGAAGCGGATCCGCTGACCGAAGGAGGGGTTTCCGATCGCCGCGAGCTTGTCGAGCTCCGTAATCGCGGCGGAAAAATTCCTGGTCACCCGATCCACCCGCGCCGAGCCAAGGCCTGCGAGCAGGTGCATCTCCGTGTTGCGAAACTCTTCGGCTTCGGCCACCTTGCGATACCAGGCGCGTGCCGTGGGCAGGCCGCCTCGCATCATCGAGACATCGGCATAGGCGATCTTGAGGCGAGCTTCCTGCTCTGGGTTAAACAATCCCGGCACCTCGCGGGACCAGAGCGTGATCTCCTTGATGAGCTCCTCGGCGGCTGCCGCGCGGCCCTCCGATACATTGCGATTCAAGAGCCAAAAGACGTAGTCTGGCGAGAGTTTCCGCAGCACGCTGCCGAGCCGTTCGCCGTGGTCAACGGCGAGGCTCCAGGCCGCGTCGAGGTTGCCCTCAGCGAACTCGGCAGCTGACTTGAAGATTGGATACGCGGGGTCGTTCTCATCGACCGGAATCTCGGACGCACCGATCGCGAGGCCCGCCTTGCCCGAGATGCGGCGAAGCGTCCCGAGGGCAGAATCGTTTTTGCGATCGGTCGAGCTCGCAAGCGCCCTTCCCACGGGACCGCGAAGGCCGCCACGTGCGAGCGTCATGGCTGCCGATGGACTTCCCGACGCGAGCGCCGCTTCGGCGAGTCGCGTGAGCGCTGCCGTCGCCAGGTCGGGGCCGCGACCGTCGGCCGACGCGGCCGCCGCCTGCCAGAGGCCTGCGGCGTAGGATTCGATCGCCTGCCACTGTTTCGCGTCGGCAAACTCCTTACAGGTCCGCTCGATGAGCTGTGGGTAGCCCGCATTCACGGGATAGGCAGCAAGCGGAGCCTGCTCGCGGAAGAGCGAGAAGGCGAGGCTTCGGATCGGCGGCGACCAGACCGGCAGCGCCGCCACCTTCTGGACGCCCAGCACGGCGACCGGCCGTGGCGCAGCGGCCGCCTTCGCCACGACAGCCTGCAGCGCCGCTTCGACCGCGGGCGGCGGGGCGTCGGCCGGCAGGGCGAGCAGTTCGGCCGACACGGCGGCCGGATCGACGGCCCGCATGGCGGGCGTGAAGGCAGCGGCGCCGAAATGCAAATGGTCCGTGGCAACGGGAAGGAAGGCCAGATCGACCGCCGCGTAGGCCGGGGTGGCGGCCAGTTGCTCCATGAATGCCCGCGCGGCCGGGTCCTGGGGGTTCACCGCGTGGAGCCAGAGGCCAAAGAGAATGGCGTTGAGGCGGCCGGTCTGCGCCTGGGCGGCGAGGATGGGCTGCACCGCGGCCACGAGGGGTGCCGTCGCCTTCCGATAGCTGGCCTGATTTCCACCGTTGAGCATGAAGTTGTCGCCGAGGGCGGGCTGGGTGAAGAGGGCATGGCCGCCCACCGGTGGCATGGCGGCCAACGCCCGCCGCAGGAGAACCTCGCGTTCTCCCTCCAGGTTGCCGAGAATCGTCGAGAGCATCGCGACGGCCTCGGCTTCGGGGGCGTTGGCGAAGGCCTGGCCCCAGAGCGCGAGGGCGTTGCGGATCGTGGGCGTGGCGCCGAGCAGATCTTGGGCAAGCGTGGTGAAGGCCGCCATCCGATCGGCCCTGGAGGCTCCCTTCGCCACCTGCTTCGCGAGTTGCTCGGCCCGCGGGTCGGGCCTGCCGAGGAGCGGCATCGCCTCCTCCAGCTTCTTCACCTGCGTGCCGCTCGCCTGCCAGGCGGCATCGACCGCGGGCTTCGCATCGGCAAACCGCCACAACTCCGGCGGCAGCGCCGCGGCGATCGCCGAAAACTCCAGGCTGCCGGCGGCCGCGATAGCGCGGATTACCGCGGCGTCGAGGTGAGGATTGCGAGCGAGGTGGGGTGCGAGGGCCTTCGCCTCGTCGATCGTGAGCGTCGCCTTGTCGGCCAGTGGCACCGGCGGAGCGGCGAGCGTATTGAAAACAGCCGGTGCCTTCACCACGAGCGATCGCAACTCGGCAGCGGAAAACAGCAGAAAAACTGGCCGCCCCTTGGGGCACCCACTCGCAGCAAGCACTGCCTGTGCCTGCTGCTGCGGCATACTCGCCAGCGCCTCGAGGATGGTCGCCGCCTTGGCCTCCCGACTCGAGGCCAGATATCTCAAGAAGGTTGGCGTATCTCCTTCCATGAAGTTCATCCAGCCCTTGGCCACGAGCATGGAGCCCTCAAAAGGCAGTGCGGCCACCAGTGCCTTGGCAGCCTGGAGCGGCTTGTCCAGGAGGTTCTCCGGAATGGGCTTGTTGGCCCGGAACAGCGCGGTCGCTTCCTTACTAAAGGGAACGATGGCCATCACCCAGTTGATCCGCGCCTTGACTGGAACGGGAAGATTCGGCACCGCCGCCAGCTTGCCTGCGGCCTCGAGCCAGGCAGGGTCCGCAATCGTGAACGATTCCAGTCGCCCGCAGACCCACTCGAGATCCGCGGCATGCAGAGCGGCACCTGACGCATCGCCGCCGATGATCGCGGCGAGCCGGCCACAGACTGCCGGGAGGTCATTGCGGGCCTTGGCTGTCTCGAGGAACCAGTCGTCGAACCGACGGGCCGTGCCGAAGGCCCGCAGACGGTCGCCATGCGCCCGCATGAAGAGGTAGGCGGCATCGGGCTGACCGAGGGGCCCGAGCAGGAGGCGGTAGACCGCCGGCGTCGCTTCGCCAGCCAGCCGCGGGTCAGCCGTCTTCTTCTCGAGAAGTTGGCGGTAGAGGGCGACGGCGACCGGCCACTCGCCGGCATACTCTGCGGAGCGGCCAGCCGTGAAGAGCAGCGGGTCGGACGACACCGCATGGGTGTCGAGCCAGCCGGCCACCGCAGCGAAAGCCTGCGCGGAACGGCCTTCTTTGATGCCCGCGCTGAGCACCCGCAGCACGGCTGCTTCGTCCTGCGGCTGGGCCTTCTTAAAGGCAGCCATCTGGTCATCGAGCGGTGAAGCGGCTGCCGATATGGCAAGCAAAGCGATGAGGCAAGCCAGCACGCCTTTCCCTCTGAGAGAGGTCGGCCGCAGGCCGGGTGAGGGTGAGGGGCACATCAGGATTGAAGGTCCAGTTGCTTTTGAAGGGGCACCCTCACCCTGACCCAGGAGGTGAGGGAGTGGCATTTGATCGTGCGTCATTCTTGCTGTGCCTCGAGCCGTTCGAGTTCCAGTTTGCTTTCCAGGTCTTGGAGCGCCGGCTGTGCGAGCTGGCCGATGGCGTTCTTGGCCCACTCGCTTTCGGGGAAGTCGTAGGTGAGCCGCTTGTAGATCGAGAACGCGGCCATGGGTTGGCGGAGCTTCTGGTAGCAGGTGCCCGCCCAGTACATGGCCCTGGCTCGGAGTCGTGGGCCGTCATAGGCCTTATCGCGAGACACTCGGAGGAAGGTGTCGAGCGCCTGTTTCGTCTGACCGGCCCGCATGAAGGCCTCGCCCGACTGAAGGCCCGCGGGGCCGGCCAGCTCGTGGCTCGGAAATCGTTCCTGGAGACGGCCGAAGATCTTCGCGGTCTTGAGATACTCAAGCGTCGCCTGCTCGCTCAGCTTCTCGCCCTGGAACTTGGCTTCGGGATCGGTCTCGGCCTGGGCGACGAAGGGCGCCGCCTGTTTTTCAAACGCTGCCGCACGCATGAGGAAGAACGTGCCGAGCCGGGCCATCGCCTTCGCAAGAAATTCCGAGTCGGGATACTTGTAGGCCAGCTTCACGTATTCCTGAGCGGCGATCTCTGGCTCGCCAAGCGACTCATACACCATGGCCGTGGCAAACTGGGCCTTCGAGGCATGGAGCGTGTCTGGGTAGACCGATGCCACGCTCAAAAACCTCGCGAGCGCCGAGCGGAGAAGAGTCTCGCGGGCCGATGCATCCCGCGCCGCCTTGGCCTCCTCGAGCGTGAGGTTTCCAAGCAAAAACTCGGCGTGGGCACGGGTGTCTGGATCGATGAACTTGGTCATCACGCCAGCGAGCATCTGCTTGGCCGTGGCGTACTCCTGGTCGGCGGTCTCGATCTGTCCGAGCGAGCGATGCCGCTTGGCCATCTCGAGATACGCCTCGGCCAGAGAGAACTGCGTCCGCGCTGCGACCTCCGCGTCGGCGTAGGTCTTGGAGAACGGCGAGATCGTGCCGTCGGCTCCCTTGCTCACCGTCACAAACGCCGTTTCGGTGCTCACGCCCTTGGCATCGGTGTAGCGGGCGGCCACGGAGTCGCCGTAGACGACCGGCAGCTCTTGCGCGGTCGAGGACACGACACCGAGATCATCGGGAAGTGGCTGCCCCTGGGCCGAAGCGTAGGTCAGCGTGCACGAACCCTGGAAGACCCCTGAGTGCGGATCTGTCTCGTGGAGAATCACCGTCTCCTTGGCCCCCGACTTCGACTGGAAGAGGACACCGACTGTGTCGGCCGAGTCGCTCGTATCGGCACCGAAATCAATGACCCGCGGAAGGAGCGTTTCACCCACATATGCGGTGGTCACCGTGTCTATTGCATCGGCCCCCACCAGGTCGAAAGCCGGATGGGTGACGACCGCCGTGGAGGCAGTGAGCCACTGCTCGGCACCGGCGGCATCGCGATACGGCATCGCCAGATGCACGCGGTCGCCCGGTCGGACCACGAGGCCGCCTTGAAACTCTGGAAGCGCCAGCTCGCCCAGGATCGCGGATGCCTGGGCCCGCCGCGCCGCGACTTCCTCGGCCGAGAGCACGCCGTGGTCAGGCATGACGCCGGCTACGAGCGGGATCGTGAGGAAGAAGCGGTCGTAGCGCTGGATTGGATACGGCGGCCAGATGGTGCCTCCGGTGTAGATGTCGAGCACGGGCACGAGGGGATCGATCCGCGCCGACTCGGTGCGGCAAGTGACTGCGATGGTGCCAGGGACCGACGTATCGAACGCTGGCGTCGGGCCTCCGGCGGTCGCGCCGCTGCCGGCCGCCGCCAAGCGTCGCCCGGTATCTGTCTGGGCGTAGATCGTGACGGTGGACGAGGGTCGCAGGAGGAGGTCCGGGGCGACCAGTTCCGCAAAGAGGAGCCGGCCGGCCACCGCCGCAAAGCCACCTTCCGGCGGCGTGCCGCTTGGCACGAGTGTGTTTTGAATCTTCCACCGCGGTCGATTGATTGGCACAGGCTTCCGCGGGACTGCGGCCGTACCTGCCGCGTCGGTGAGAGGGCTCGTGCGGGCGTGGGCCAACATGAGCCGCGGCGGGGCGTAGGCCGCGTGGAGAATCGTTCCTGTTCGCTGGGTCGGCACGCCTGGCTTATTGTTCTCGCGATCGAGGTAGGTCGCTACGAGCGTGCCTCCTGAGGCCACATGGAACTGGCCGTCACCCTCGGCGGGGCCCGCGACGGGCGTGATGACGAGCTTGAAGATGCCGGTTGAGTCTCCTGTCTCGATCGCCGCGAGCTTCCGTGTGCCGCCGGCCTTGCTCGCGAGCGTCACGCTCACGGTGTCGGGTTCCACAGACTCGTCCATGTCAGCATCGTGGATCGCAAGCGTGAGTGGCTCGCCGTGGCGGAATCGCAGGAGTAACTCGTAGTAGGGGTCCATCTCGCCGCTCCGGCTGTTGAGCCGCGGCTCCATGTCGGCAAACTCGACACGGGCGTCGGTGAAGGCCACGGAGAGTGTCCGCTCCTGCTTCTCCTTCGCCGGCGTCACGAACCGGTCATCCACATAGCGGATGGCGACCCGGTCGCCCGTGAGGATCTCCAGCGTCTCGTTCTTGTTGAGCGAGGCGAAGTCTTCGGCCACCGGGAGCACCCGCGTGCCGTCGGGCTTCGTGAGCGCGATCTTGCCGAGCGCCGGCACCGGCCCCTCGTGGCCGATGAACTTCAAGCGGATGAGCCGGGCCCGCGAGCCCTTCGCGAACGTCACGCGAAACTCTGTGCCGTCGGCCGACGCCGTGACAGTCGCCGGGGCGTTGCGGTGGTCGATCGCGCCGGGCGGGAACGTCGTCGGGTCGAAAAGCGCATCGGGACACTCCACGAGCGCTGCTGCGTCGCCGAGGTTCGTCATGAGTTTCGCCGTGCGGCCGAAGCCGATGCTCGGAATCCATCCCGACGACCAGATCTCGAACCGATGGACGCCGGGCTCGAGCCGGATCTCCCCGTCGAGCGGCCCGCCCAGCTTCGTGATCGGCTTGCCGTCCACGGCGAGGAGGTGCTGCGCGGGGCCTGTGCGACTGGGATGGACGCCTGCGGGAGGCTGGAAGGGCCCTAGGTCGAGCCGGAAGCGACGGGTGACGGCGGCAGGCTCGTTGAAATAGCCGCGAAACCGATGGATGACAAGCGGATTCGGCGTCCGGCCGTGGCTCTTCCATGGCACCGCCTTGAGTACCTGCGCCGGGAATGCCCCCGACGGGCCGGCCACGTTCTCGGCGACGCCCTGCGGATGGGCCTGCGTCAGCCAACCGCGGTCCGCGTGGGCAACGAGCTCCGCAAACTCCACTGCGGGCCGTCCGTTTTGCTGGTGATGGTCGGTGTCGTTGAGCACCAGAACCGACGGCTTCCACGGGTCGGCGACGGCAAGCGGATTCGTCGGCTGGATCGCCACCACCGTCCAGTCCGCGGGATTGAGCGCCGTCTCGACGACGAACCTCGTGAGCCGGCCGCCCGGTTCGGCCGCCCGAATGACCATCTCCCCGAGTGGCACGTTGTCGTTTAAGTCGATCGTGAACTCCGGCATCACCCCCTTGGTCGGCACCGGTTTCCACGGCGGATAGGTATCGACGGGGCTGAGGACTGTGTTGGGATTGCGTCCCGGTTCGGAGTTGGCTGCGAACGCCGAGGCTTGGGCGCCGGCCGTGGGCACGCGGCCCTCGAAGATGCCGGTGAACGGACCCGTCTCGCGGACGACGATCCGGGCGACCGCATCACCAGAGGAGCTTTGGACGCTCACCACAGCCTCGTCGATCTGATCCGTCCGGCCCTTGTCGGGATCGATCACCCGCACGTGAATCGGATTGCCGGGCTTGAGCACCTGCGCGATGTCGGCGCCACGACGCGGAAGGGGCTTTGTATCCTCGCCTTCCGCCGCGAGCATGCGGACCGCGCGGGCTTCGGAGACACCGATCTTGTCCATCACCGCCTGCACGTCGGCCAGCCGCTGCTCGGCCTCGGTCGGCAGCTTGCGGGCCGACGCCATGAGGAGCGCATCGGAGGCCACCGTGATCGGCCCGCCCTGTGTATCGGGGAGGCCCGGAAGCTTCTGGCGGAAGCGATCGGAATACGCATAGAAGATCTCGTCGTCGCCGATCACCTGGAGCATGCCGTCGCCCGGCACAGCGGCCCCAAGGGCCGTCGGCACTTCACCGCGGAATTTTTGTTTTTGATCACCGAAGCGCCGCAGCAAAAACTCCTCGCGGTCTCCCGAGGTCGTCCGCACAGCCACCTCGATCTCTGTGCCAGCGCCCGAGACCGCAAGCGTGGGGTCGGCGAGCGTGACCTTCAATCGTTCGCCCGGCACAAGCGTCTTCTGGCCGGTGGCCGAGCCAAACTCCACCTCCGTGGCATCGATAAACTGCTGTCGCTGCACCTGCACCTTGCCCAGAAGAATGCGGGCGTCGGCGTCGTCGGGTTTGCGGGCCAGGATCGCCTCGATCACGTCGCCCGCATCGTCATATTCCTCCATCGCGAAGAACACTTCCGCCCGCGCGTGACGCACCGGTGCCCAGAGCTCGGGGAGTCGCTCGCCATCGAGATCCACGAGCGTCTCAAGGGCGGTCTCAAAATCCTTGGTGGCCCGGGCGACGGCCACCTGACGGAGCGTCGCTTCATGGCGCGCGGGCACGTCCTTATAGGCAGGGTTGTTTCGCGCCCGGCCGAAGATGGCGTAGGCCTCCGGGAGCTGGCCGCGCTGCAGGGCGATGTCACCGTAGGTGATATCGAGCCGCACCCGCTCTTCCGGTGTGAACGGGTTGACCGACTCGGCCGCCCAGGCGAGCAGCGGCTTGATGATCGATTCCTGACGTTCGGCATCGCGGGAGTTGATCGTTCGCCGCAGTGCCCACATGAGATAGGGCACCGGGAGCTGGCGGTGGATCGAGAGGAACGCCTCGTGATTGGCATCGAGCAGGTTTCCGGCGGCATCTTCATTGCCGGTGAGCCACTCGGCCTGCGACTGATAGACGGGGTAGGCGGGATGATCGGGCGACACCGGAATGACGACGAGCCCCAGCTTCACGGCCGCCTTGCCGCGAATGGCCTGGAGCCGCGGCACATCAGCAGCGCGGTTGAACCAGGTGTGGCCTTGCTTGTATCGCTCGATCGTGCCGAGACCGCAGGTGGCCAGCGTGCTCGCGGCCGCTGGCTGGCTCGCAACGAGCGAGTCGGCCAGCGCCATCACCGGCTGCATTGGTCGGTGGACCGTCTCGACATACCGCCAGACATACGCGGCCGTCCGTTCGGTCAATAGTTCATCGCGGCGCGTGCCGAGTACGTCGAGCAGCCGTTGCCCCACTGGCGGCGGCACCGCGAACGAGCGAAACGAGTCTGCGAGATCGGCCATGAGCAAGAGCACCTTCGGATCGGCGAAGACCTCGGGGGCCACTTCGCCGAGCCGCTCGAGGCCCATGATCTCCTGCCGCACCGGCGAGCGCTCGAGCCCCGCGAGCGCCGCCCCAAGAGCCGCGGCGGTGGCGGCAGCGTCGGCCTCTTTCGGCAGGGCGAGCAGGTCTTTGCAGATGAGCGTGGGATTGGCGGCGTCGAGCACGGCGAGCTGCGTGGTCGTGATCGCCTGCCGCGGAAACGCGGCCCGCACGGTGAACCGTGCCTCGGCGGAAAGCGAGCTCCACGCGGGCGACTTCGCGAGCTGCTCGGCGAGCTTCACCTGTTCCGCGTCACCGACCGGCTTGCCTGCCGCGTCCACGGCATCCTTCGGGCCTTGGGCATTGACCCAAGCAATCACCATCCATGGCTCGGCCTCGTTTTTCGTGAGCCGTTCTGCCACGGCCTGCCGCAGCACGGGCTCGAGCGGATGGGCGCGGTAGGTGTTCTGCTGCTTGAGATACGCGACGTTGTAGCGGTGGCGGGAAAGCTGCCGCGCGAGGAGCGGGTCGTAGCGGCCGGGCGAGAGGCCGCGGACGTCAGGGTCGCCGCTCAAGGGGAGCTGCGGACCCTCGAAATCCGTCGCGACCACGTTCACCACCAGCCGCCGCGCCTCCACACTCGGGTCGCGGAGCAATTCGGGCAGGATCTCGGGCGTCACGGAGAGCGCCTGCACCAGCCGCCCGCGCACGCCCGGGATCTGCGGCTTCGGGGATCGGAAGTCGGCCAGGAGCTGCTTGAACGCAGCGACCCGTTGGGGAGCCGGTGCCTCCTTCTTAATGGCGGCGGCCTGCACCTGCGCCGCAACGGCCTTCGACCGGTTGATCTGTTCGTCGCGCTTCGCCGCTCCGCCCGGATGCTTGGCCCGGTGCCAGAGCTGATCGGCATAATGGCCGCCCAGTTCGCCAGCCCCGAGCCGCCAGACTTCTGGGCCCAAGAGCGCGTCCATCGCCTTCTGGTAGTCGCGGTCCTTGCCGGCGGCGGCGACCGCGCGGATGAGCGACACCTCGGGCCCAGGGTTGTTTTCGAGCGCGGCGGCGAGCTTCGCGGCCGTCGCCTCGTCGAGCGTGTTCCAGCCGAGCGAGAGGCTCGGCCCCGACTTCTGATTGACGAGCTTGGGGTTGGCCAGCGCGAACTCGCGGGCTTGCTCGACGGTGAGCACCTGCGGACCGCTGTCGTAGTAGCCGGCGTTCCAGGTGTCGAGAAGGTCGGCCTGCTCAAGTGGCGTGAGCTTGGGGAGGGCCCCACGCACGAGCGCCATCTTGGCCTCGGCCTCGTGCGGCCAGTATTTCTTGGGCTCGTCGCGGTAATGCCGACCGTTGTGACCCCCGGCCCAATCGGTCTGCACCAGCTGGGCATACCGCGGAAAGCGGTCGAGCAGGGCCTTGGCCTCGGCCACGGGCGGCGCCGCCTCTTGCCCGGCGATCTTCGCCTGGTTGTAGGCCCTCACTGGCGCCGACCACGCGAGGAGGAGCGCCCGCTCCTCGTCCAACGGCTGGATCACCGCCGCAAGCGCCTTAGAGTCGGCAACGAGCTCAGGCGTGACGCGGTCTTGCGGCAGGTCGTAACGGGCGGCGCGGATGGAGTTCAGGAGCCAGCGGACGTCAACTTCATGGAGGGCCATGAACGCATCGGCCGGCAGGCCCGACTTCGCCGTGGACACAAGCCGCGCGGCGACGGCGGCCCGGTCGCCGCGGGCCTCGGCGGTGTTGAGAAACCAGCGGTCGAACTGCCGGAAACGTGGATTCGCCGCGAGCCGCTGGCCCATGCCACGGCCGAAGGCGTAGGCGGAGCCGGGATCGTCGAGGTTCTGAAGCGAGAGTGCAAAGACGCCGGTGATCGCGTCGCCGGCCTCGGCCGACCGCGGGTCGGCCCGTTCGAGAAACTGCTGGTAGAGGGCGACGGCCGATGCCCAGTCACCCGAGCGCTCAGCAGCGCGACCGGCGGCATACAAGAGCGTGGGGTCTTGGGCGAGGTTCACCCGAAGCCACTGCTGCGCTGCAGAGAGCGCCTGCTGCGGCCGGGCCGCGGCGATTCCTTCCTCAACGAGCCCGCGCACCGTCGCCTCAGGCTGCGTCTCGATCATCTTCATGACCGGGGCGAGCTTCTGCTCGAAGGTCGCCGCGTCGGCAGCCCTCGCGGTGCCCGTGTGGAGGGCCGCGAGGAGCGTGATCGCGGCGAGGATGCTGCACCGCCCAAGGCTGGTCATGGAGCCCCCCCCGGTGCTGCCTGGCTCTCGAGGCCGGCGAGCTTCCGCTGGGCCTCTTCGAGGTGTGGGCTTGAGGGGTAGTCGAAGACGAGTTGGCGGAGCTTTGCCTTGGCGAGCTCCGTGTCTCCCGTCCGGAAGGCGACATTCGCCCACAGTAAAAGCATCTCGTCGAGGAAAGCCGCGTCGGGATAGTCCTTGAACACGCTCTGAAGCAGATCCGACGCCTGGGCGAAGTTCTCGGTGTCGACATAATGACGGACGACTCGGCCAAGGGCTTCGGCGGCAAACGCGCTCTCTGGGAAGACCTCGTAGCAACGACGATAGGCGGTGATCGCGGGCCCCATCATGGTTTGGAGCTCCGTCGCTTTGCCGAGCCCGCCAGTCCCCCACTTGCTGCCGTGCAGGTCGGCTGCCTCGGCCTTCTTCTCCGCGTCCTTCTGGAGCGCCTCGCCGATGCGAAACTGGGCCTCGGCAGCGGAGATCGGATTCTCGAGCTCGAGCACCTTGCCGAATGCGGCGACCGCCGCGACGAAGTCGCCACGGTCAACGAGGCTGCGACCGAGCGCCATGAGTGCCTGATCCGCAAGCACTGATTCTGGGTAGAGCCGATTGAACGCCAGGCACGTGGCCGAGGCCGCTGCAAAATCGTCCTTCAAGAGCTCGCTTTCCCACTTGAGTCGGAAGGCGGTCTCGACGACGTCACCAGGCAGCTTCAGCCGAGCCACGATAATCGGATCGACACGGTCGAGGGCTTCCTTCGCTCGCTGCTTGGCTCGCTCGTCGAGCCCCATGTCCTTATAGATAGCCCCGAGGCCGACGAGCGCCTCGGCTTCCACGACGCCCTTACGAGACTTGAGGAGCTCGTCGAAGACCACGTACTGATCGGCCGTCACACCGGAGTTGACCGAGCCCGAGACCTTCACACGGGCCTCGGTTTCCCGAGGCTCGTCGCCGTAGAGGTGGACGGTGTCGGTGTAGGTCACCACCAGTTCATCGAGCTCCTGGACATGGAGTACGGAGTCGTTCGCAACGGCCTTCGTGTCGGCATCGGCTGCGGCGAGCTGCACCTTGCCGACAAAAATCCCGCTGCGGATGTCGGGCCCATCACCCACTTCGCCCAGCGTCACGGTGATGCTGTCGCGATCCCGCCACGACTGCTTGTCATCCTCCTTGGCGAAGATATCGAGGAGGTCGTCAGACTCTTCCGTCTCCGCTTCCGGCACCTTCGATCGCGAAGTGACTGTGAGCGTCACCTGCTCAGCGGCGGCCGAGGCATCGAGATCGGCATCGCGGAGCATCACGACCTGCGGCTCGCCGGGATAGGCGACGGCCGATGGTGTTGCCATGTCGCCGAGGTAGAAGCCCACGACGCCCGTGCTCACGGCCCGCACCCTGCCTGACCGCGGGATCCCCTTGCTGCCATCCATCGTGCTGTCATCCATATAGGTGACCGTGAGCAGGTCGCCGCCCACCATCTGGATCACGCCGTCGTTTGGCTTGGGGAGGCCCAGCGCCGTCGGCGCCGAAGCGAGCATTTGGTTCTCTCTCCCCGGCACCGGGGCGCCATCGATCTCTTCGGCATCACCGCTGGCGACCTGCACCCGCGCACGCACCGGCTGGCCGAGCCGGCGCATGATCGGAATGTCGGCATCTTCTATTTTTGCGTAGAACCGCTCGCCGATCTCGATACGGCCGAGCGCGTCGTCGCCCTCGCCGGTTGGCTCCTCGACCTCCGTGCCCACCAGGGAGAGCGAGTCGATCGCCTTGTTCCAGTTTTTGAGCTGATAGTGGCTCATGCCGATGTAGTAGTAAGCCTGGTTGGCCCAGGGGGTCTTCTCGGCCACCTCGGTCACGCGACGGAAGAGGGGGAAGCAGGCGGCGTATTGGCCCGCCTCGTAATGGGCTTGGCCTGCCCGGAAGAGCGCTTCGCGGTGGAGCTCTTTTTCTTGGGGCGATTGGTCCACGCCGGGCTTGGGCTCGAGGAGTCGCGAGAGCAGCAGGAAGTGGTTGAGCGCTTCGGGGTACTGCCGCTGGGCGAGGTGGTGTTTGCCCATCGCCATCTGGGCCATGTGGGCGAGCATGGTGCCCTGGTGATCGCGGGCCACGGTCTCGAGCATCCCGAGGCCACGATCGAACTGTTTCATGTCGAGCAGTTCGACGGCCTGGTCGTAGAGTCGCTTGGCCTCGCGATCGACGTCGGCCACGGCGCGAGGCCGAGGCGACGCAGGTTCGGCCGGGGGCTGGGCCGATGAGGGCCAGGCCGACGCCATCGCCGTGAGGATGACCAGCGTACGAAGAGACATCCGCGAGGCATCGAACCAGATCATAAGGCGTGGTCTGCCGGGGAGAGACGGGCGGAAGCCACCATCCTAGTTCCTGCCCGAGCGGAATGCATGGGCCTCTAGGCGAGCGGCGGGCGTGAACCCGCTGTTTCCGGTCCGCTGCGCCGTGCGAATTGGTTCGAGGCCGGTGAGGGCCCGTGCGAACTGGTCTTCATAAAAGCCCCTCGCGTGAGCGAGGGGGCGGCGGGTTCTTGGGCGAGCTCATTCCTGATGGCAACCAGTGTCGCCTTCTACCCGCAGCCTCCCGTCTGGCGACGGGGGCTTTTAATCGGCCGAGGCCAGGCGGGCCGTGTTCAGGCACCTCGAGTCCTGGCTTTGCAGGCGAGCAGGGCTTCCCGACGCGGAGGCCGCGGCCGACATGCTCGCGTGGGAACACAGCGGGTTTTCGATCGACGCTTTGCGTGCGGATTTCACTTTCAGTCCCCAAAGTGCGTGCCTATTGCAAGCCCCTCGAGCATCTCGAGCCGCCGCCGGTGTCTCCCGCCAGAGGCCCGCCCACCGAGTGGGGCGAGCTTGTGCAGGGCCACTTGCGACCGCGACGTCGTCCAGACCTCGCCCGACGAGCTCCCTGCGATCGACATCCATTCACTCTGAACCGCCCGCCGAGGGCTGCGGCGGAGCCGGCCTGCGCCGAGCCTCGAAAACCGTGCTTCGACAGCGGATTCCACGGGCGTCTGAGGCCGTCCTTCGCCTCGCAAGACAGGCTCAAGACAGGCTCAAGCCCGATCGGCTGCGCTCAGGAGCCAACCAGCCGACAGCGCCACGGTGCGGAACTGCCGTTGACCGTCCTATCCTTTATCCTTTAGAAAAAGCCCCCTTCTTCCAAGTTGGGAAGAAGGGGGCTTTTGTATCGGAACGAATTGGCTCTAAGCCTTTTTCGCCGCCGCCTTCTTGGTAGCGGCCCGCTTCGTGGCCTTTTTTGCGACCGAACTAGTTGAAGCTGCGAGCTTCGCAGCTCCCTGGGCGATAGCGTTCATGACCGCCGACTGGCGAGCAGCACGGCGGGCGGCCATGTTCTTGCCGATTTTCTTGGCCGTGTCGGCGGTCTTACCGAGGACGGTCTTGACGGGCGTTTTCTTCGTAGCGATTTTGGTCGCGGTGGGCTTCTTCGCAGTCTTCTTCTTGGCCATGTTTGATCCTTCCATGTGATCTGGGGTGCGGAACTGGCAACAACTTATACTATTTACGAATGCGCGGCTACGGAAGCCGCAGGGGCGTGTGCGGCCATGACTTCCATCAAACACTCGCTCCGAACAATGCTCCAACGCCCGCGGTGAGCGCCATTGCTAAGACACCCCAGAAATTCACGCGTAGGGCGGCCTTGAGTACTGGCGCGCCGCCTGCGTGAGCGCCGAACTCGCCCAGAACCGCTAGGAACAATACCGAAGTCCCAATTGCGACGGGAATCAGCACCGATCCAGGCGCAATGAGAACGGTTAGCAACGGCATCGCCGCGCCAGGGCGATCGCACCATAAGTCATGCTCCGAGAAGCACTTGGAGCAGGCAATCATTGTCCCATCCTGCCGAGAGCCGCTTGTTCTTGACCCCGACTTTGTTGGTCGTTTCGTTCTTGAGCATCGAGAGCGCGGTCTTCCGCTGGGTGCTGAAGTTGGCGTCGGCGTGCCCTTTGCGAAGCGCCCTGCGGATATCCGCTTGCTGAGAATGAAGGAGCGAATGTCGACGCTATGCTTGCCGTCCCTGGTCGTGTTGGCGATCACCATGCCGATGGCCTTGAGGCCGGGCCAGCGCGATCACCTGGCCCTGCGTCACCTCGTGGAGCGCCGTGATCCAGCTCAGGAGACACCGCTCAAACTCCTCGGGCTTGATTGCCGCAAAGATCGCGTTGAAGCGGTCGTGCGACGGAATCCCTTTCGACAAATCCAACACCT
>Ga0163151_10003627_pt1 | contig 21926 bp, 41 predicted proteins | sample OliLakLV19MP5IB2_FD_145596 | JGI IMG/M metagenome (GOLD analysis project Ga0163151, IMG submission 145596) | Freshwater microbial mat bacterial communities from Lake Vanda, McMurdo Dry Valleys, Antarctica - Oligotrophic Lake LV.19.MP5.IB-2 | ecosystem: Environmental > Aquatic > Freshwater >... | reverse complement strand
CTCGTAGGCGTCCCCCAGCGTGTCGCTGTCGGTTGAGAAGTTCGCGAGCCCTTCCGCGATCTTGGTGATGATCGTGCAGAGCTTCGCGTTGCGGTCGGGGTGGGTTTTGCCGAGCTTGTCGGAGCCGAGATTGATTTCCGAGAAAAGCCCGGAGAAGGTGCTCTGGAACGACTCGTTCTTGATGTACTTGAACCCGGCCTGCAGTGTGTTGAGAAGCTCTCCGTCCTGGGTGCGGGCCATATGGGCGATGCTGGTCCAGAGGTGTTCGGGGCGGATCACATAATGCGCCTTGAGTCGCATCTGCTTCTCGAACGCCGTCTTATCGTCCGGGTTCTCTGCGTACCAGACTGACAAGGAAGACCGACCGTCGTTGCCGATAGCGTTCGGGTCCGGGTAGTCCTTCCCGAGTTCCTTCTTCGCGGCCAGCTCGTAGTTGTCCGAGAGGTAGCGAAGGAACAGGAACGCGAGCATATAGTCGCGGAAGTCGTCCGCGTTCATCGCCCCGCGGAGCTGGTCGGCGATGGCCCAGAGCGTATTGCCGAGCTGTTTCTGGTTGTTGTCGGTCATGATGCCTCCGTGCCTTTGGCGGGCTCTGGCATAAGTTCACGGTTAAACGGGTGGCGTTCCACGAATCCCCTCAGGATCGTGAGGAAGTAGTCCTTCGTGTCGTCGCTCATCTCGGGTCGGCTCGGTCTCCAGCTCAGATCGAAGACTCACAGCGCGCTCCTTTGCCGGTTCAACTCCCGCGTCAAACCCTTGATCTCCGCCAACAGAGCGTCGACATCATCACAGAGGTGGTTGACGACATCTTGCGGATTATCGACATCCTTGCGTCGCCACTGAGTGCGCTGCTCAGCAGTGGTCTTGAGCTTAGGCGTGGTCATGGATTTCAATCGCCGATGCCGACCGCGCGCAGCAGCTGCTTCATCCCTTGAACACCGGCCGGTCCGGCTTTTCCTGAGAGGATCCGCAGCACCTTCTTCGCCGTCGCGTCGATCTCGACCTCTCCGCTCTCCGCAAGTGTAGCCATCTTGTGGATCTGCTTGAGCGTGACCTTGATGCCACTTTCGTCACCGCCACCCTTCGACGCCGGCTTCTTGGACCGGGATCGCACGGCCGCGCGCACATTCTCGACAGTGAGCTTGATGCCGTCCGCTTCGAGCCTTTCGATCTCGACGTCCTGCTCGGCGTGGTTCATTTCGCGCAGCAGCTTCGCCGCTGACCTGGTGATCGACATGCCGTCGATGCCAGCGACGACGCGCGGCGACAGTTCCAGAAGTCGAAGATACTCTTCTACTTCTGACGTCGGACACGCGTACGTGTTGGCGATGGAGGAGTCGGAGCACCCCATGCCACGCAGCTCCAACATCTCGCGCGCGAGCATCGTCGGGCTCGGTGCAACGCGCACCGCGTTGGCAGATCGACTCCGCAACCAGATCTGCAGCTCACTGCCCCTGATCTCACGGGCTGGCACGAACACTACAGGCTCGGCGTGGCCACGCTCGGTGCGGATCTCTGTGGCTGCGCGTGCCCACATGGTGCGCTGGCGGCCTTCGACGATGATCGCCACCGTCTTCATCGCGCGCCACTTGGCAGGGAAGCGCTCGTCGCGGCTACAGTCGAGCGGCTTGTACAGCACGTCGACAATCACCCCGTTTTCGACCACGTTTTCCACCTGTAGTGGATCAGGCACAAGGAGTGCCCGTTCATCAAAGTAGATGTGCTCAGCGCGACTTCTGTGCTTGGAGTCCAAGCCAACGACGCACAGCTCCTCGAAGGGGTGCACGTAGTGACCGTTGATGCGCGCGCGACCCTTGAACCTTTGCTCGCCCATGATCTTCTCCTTCTTCTTCGACCGGCTCCTCGCCGCTCGTAAGTCCAGACGCCAGGGTCTGGAAGTTCATTCCACCTCCTCGTGCGCTTGGGCACTCAGCAGGGGATACGGAGGGTACACTGGGCGCTGGGAGGTGTCCAGTCTGGACTTGAGCCCGCCACAAGACGTTCCAGGAGGGGTCCCATGGGCCCTGTAGACGGGATATTGGACTGCTGCGCCGAGGTCCAACCCGACCCTGGTACAGTCGTCGCCTTGGATCGCCAGCAGACCATGGTACTCGTCGCAGCGTTCGCCACGTTGGCGATCGGCACGGCGTTGGTCATGAGCGCCGAGTCTACGCCGCTGCCGATGCAGCTGCGCAGTTCTGCGGCGCGCGCGCGAAATGAGGCGCAGCGCGGCGACCAGGGGATTTCCGCATCGTGGAGCCAGTCTCCCACGATGCTCGCGACTTCGCTTCCACGCCAACCAACGACACGTCGTCGCATCGGGCTACGCAGCAGAGATCTAATCGTTCCTGCACCATCCTCGGCCAGGCCTGCGTCGATGATGTACGCAACAGCAGCGGTAGCAGCAGCGAGACCTCTCGCTGTCGCCGAGATGACCGAGACGTCGAAGTCAGGAATTGCGATCGATCAAGACGGTCGCGTCGTCATCGTCGACTTCGCCGCATGGTTCCAGTTTGCGCCGGACGCCATCGAGGCCGCGATCGCTGATGGCGCTGGAGGTGCGGATGGAATCCTTATCCACGTGATGCGTCGAGCACTTCCACGCCTGCGTTGGCCTCCTGATCCTGCAGGACCCATCGGCCAACAGTGGCCAGTGATGACACGCCTGATCGCAGAGCGACTGGTCTTTGACCCTGAACCAGAACCTGTACGTCCATCGTCGCGACTGCGACTGATCTGAAAGGAACCATCATCATGGCATTCGTCTACACGCGCGGAATCTCGGACAGCAACAGCGGTAATAGTTGGTCGGCCATGGCAGCACAGATCATGCTGATGGGTACCGGCTATGTCGCCGATCGAGATCAAGATTTCGTGAGCGATATCGTCGCCAATGAAATCGCGACGACGAACTACGCGCGGCAGTCACTCGCGAACAAGGTGGTCACGATCGATGATGTCAACAATCGCGTACTACTCGACGCTGACGACGTCACATGGATCGCACTCGGACCAGGAGCGGGTGGTCCCGTCGTCTCGTCCGGCGTCGTGTTCCGTAACACAGGCGTCGCCGCAACATCACCGTTGTGGTTCTACATGGACGGCGCAGCGACGCAGGTCAACGGCGGAAACTTCACGTACCAATGGGCAGCAACTGGACTCGTTATCGAGACGTCTCCGTAAAAGATCTTCAGCATGAACGATAAAATCGAGGCGATACCGCCGGCACCGTGGACTGGTGGATGGATCGAAGAGGTTGAGTGGACCGTGGCTGACGGTGTCCATTCTGCTGTGTCGGACGGATTCGTCCTGCGCTGCTTTTCGCTCGGGGAGACGACTGGCGCAGCATGGGGTTTTGACGTCCATCTCGACGGTAAGAGACTGTGTCGTGGAGAGAGCGAGCCAAGCGTAGATGCTCGACGTGCGGTCAAGCGTACGGCTGTGAAGATGGCCGCTGCGCATGGCATGACGGTGAGAAACGCTATGCATGCAGATCTAGCTGCTCCACGATGTCAAGCATTTACGGTCAACTGGAAAGCCGTAGCACTTGCGGTGGATGGCGGGATGTCAATGACCGACGCTGTCGCGCAGCACACTGAAAAGTGGAAGCGTGGCATCGACGCGGCGAAGTGAATACATGACTGCGATACCTGACCTCTCTTCGCTGCTCAACCTACTCACAGGTGGAGGTGCAGCAGCGCCGCAGTTTCTACCCACGTTCAAGACTGGCCGCGTCGGCGCTGCGGTTGCAGCCGTACCGATTGCAGGACGATGGACGTCATTATGGCAGTACGAGGGTCAGCCCGGTAGCGGTGCAGTACCAGGTAGTCCTGGTGGCAACACTGACAACACGACCTTCGGAGGTCTACTTCAAGCTGATCCGACCGGCGGACGTCAACTATGGCTTGTCGGTCAGCAGCCAGCTCCATTAGCTGCCGGCACATTGATGTTCTATGACAGGTTATCACAGCGGAGTGGCATGTCGGGTACGACGACGACGCCGCAAACCGTATCGCTTACGCCAAATCGCTATACGTCCGCAGCGGCTTCCGTGGGTAATCAGCTATGGCTGGAGATCTACACCCTGATCGGTATTACGGGGACGACCATCACTGCGAGCTACACCAATCAGGCAGGTACGGCAGGTCGTACAACCGTGGCGCAGGCGTTCGGTAACACCGGATTCCGCGAAGCACAGCGCATGATTCGTCTACCACTGCAAAGTGGCGATACAGGCGTGACAGCAGTGAACACTGTGACGGTATTGGCAACCACAGGTACCGCAGGCGACTTCGGCGTCACGATTGTGAGGCCACTACTCATGTGCCCGTGCCCTGCGGTCGGAGTCTCAGCGCTACGCGATCTGATTGCAGGATATCCAAACGTCACCGAAATGCTGACCGACGCGTGTCTTGCCTTCGCCTTTCTTCCTAACACGACCACAGTGCCGGAGTTTGATTTCCATACGGTACTAGTCGAGAACTGAAGAGCCCGGATGACAATCGCGACGCTCTCAGACTTCCAGATCGCTTGCCAGCAGCAGCAACTCGGAATTTCTCCGACTAAAATCAACCTCTCCGGAATCGCAGGCCGTCTATCTTCACTTTGGGTCACTACACCTGACGCTGGCGTTGCACCAACTACGGCAGTTATTCCGACATCCGCGACAGCTGGTGCACTACCCTTACCGAACACTGCAGCAATTAAACGTTTGGTAAAGTTCGAGCACAGCGGTGCATTCGGTATGTTGTACCTTGCTGATCGCCTATCGCATCAAGGCGGACTCTCCGGCATCGTTACAACTGCGCAGACCACCAATCTTCCGACCGCAGCACTGACGCGCTACACAGGTGGCGACGGCGTCTGGATCGGCTTAGAGATCTACACGCTCGTAGGTACGACCGCGACGACTGTAACCGCGAGCTACACCAATCAGGCAGGCACGCCAGGTCGAACGACTGTGGCCGTCGTCCTCGGCGGTACCGGATTTCGCGAAGTCGGACGCGTAGTCCAACTACCTCTGCAATCCGGCGATACAGGCGTACGTTCGGTCGAGTCGGTCACCGTCCTCGCATCAACGCTAACTGCTGGAAACTTTGGCGTGACTCTATTCAGACCACTGATGATGCTTCCGATGTTCGTCGGCGTACCAGTGTCTCCTGACATGCTGCGATCAGGTGGATGTCAGATGCCACCCGTAGGTCAAGATGCGTGTTTGCAGTGGATGTTTCGTCCTAACGGAACGTCGTGCGGGCCATTCACCGTCGAGATGTATCTCTCGATTGAGTGAGGCCACGTGTCGGCGCGTGATCCGATCCGATCGACAGCGCGTCCTCAGTCGTGGACAGATGAAGCTGATCAGGAATTTGGAGACATCCCCCTTGAGGTAGACGGTCCTCCAATTGTCGTCACTCCTCCCTCCGCGGACTGGCTGTGGACCGCGCAGACGCCGACGGTGGTGCTCGGCGACGTCACCGTCACTCCTCCCTCCGCGGACTGGCTGTGGACCGCGCAGACGCCGACGGTGGTGCTCGGCGACGTCACTGTCGTCCCTCCCTCCGCGGACTGGCTGTGGACCGCGCAGACGCCGACGGTGGTGCTCGGCGACGTCACTGTCGTCCCTCCCTCCGCGAGTTGGCTGTGGACCGCTCAGACGCCGACGGTTGCAGGAGAGACTACTGTCACCTCTGCCTCTGCGAGTTGGCTGTGGACCGCTCAGACGCCGACGGTGGTGCTCGGCGACGTCACTGTCGTCCCTCCCTCTGCGAGTTGGCTGTGGACATGCACCGCTCCGACGCCGCAGTCCTCGGTCGTCGTAACCCCTGGATCTGCGTCGTGGTTGTGGACCGCGCAAACGTCCACAGTGATTGTTGCAGGAGTCTCAGTAGAATCACCGTCATCATCATGGTTATGGATCGCACAGACACCCGACGTCGTCACTGCTGGCCTCGTCGTCGTGCCGTCCTCAGCATCATTGGAATGGGATGCGCAAGCGCCGACGCCTGCAACCATTGTTGAGGTTTCCGCAGGATCTGCATCATGGCTATGGAGCGCACAGGTACCTACGGTCGTTACGACAGGGAATATCACCGTCGACGTGACTTCAGCCTCGTGGTTGTGGAGCGCCCAGACGCCGACAGTGGTACGTGGATCTGGACCGCAGCCTCCGAACCCGCCGAATCCACCTCGTCCTCGTCGCAGGGGTGGCGGTGGCGGTGGCGGTGGCGGTGGCATGCCATTCTTCCCACCTGCGCCACCGTTACCACCTGCGCCACCGCCACCACCTGCGCCACCGCCACCACCTGCGCCACTGTTACCACCCGCTCCGGATGACGTTCCCTGCGATATCGCAGTTGCGATCGCCGAAGCGCTGAACACAGATCCGCGCAAGTCGGTACCGCTAGCGCTAGTATGCGTGCTACGTCCACGCAAGCGCCGTTGAGTTCACCGGCCGTGCTTCGGATCGCGGAGCAACGCAAGCACAAACGCATCTTGACCCGCGGGCCGCAGTCGCTTGCCCAGCTTTCCGCGTGGATCGGCGTTGCAGTCGACGCCCACCTTCGTGAGGCGACGACAGAACAACACGTCGTCGCCGGTCGGCGTCTCGCTCGGATCGAACTCGAAGCGGCCCGCGAACACGGCTGCGACGTCGCGCCAGCGTCGTGCCCTGTAGGGTCCGACAGCACGCTGGAAGATCCGCATCGTGACAACCGTGCTGACCTCAGGCAGGTGCAGCAAGCGACGCTCGGCGGAGGCATCCCACTTCGGCAGGTGCAGTCCGACGTTGAGCCCGTGCATGCCGAGTCCGTATTCTCGCGGGCCGAGCACGTGCACGCTGCACGCGTCGCCGCTCGACTCGCGGATCGCGATCGCGTCGAGCACGGTACACGTCTCGTCGGTGGCCCCCATGGCCTTGCACGTATCCCACTCGCGCCGCCGGTACGCGTGGCGCGTGGAACGATCGGCGCGACCGTGACCTGCGAGCCATGCTGGCTCGTCGCAGTTGGGCGCGTGCGCCTCTACAGTGTCGGACCATAGGGCGATGAGTAGTGCGAAGCTGGTCAGCATCGGGCGCACTGTAACCCAGTCGCGATAACTAGCAAAATCAGACCGACCCGGCTCGCGAGCCATGCAGCGGCCTCTGGGAGGGCCGATTGAAGCCTCTGTGTAGATCGTGCCACCTTGCAAATTCGGATGTACGTCACGCGCACGATGCTCGTCAAGTTCAAGGCGAAGTGCTACGGTCACGTCGCAACGCGTGCAACTCCGACGCTTTGTCGCGATCGATCAACCAGCCTGAAGTGCTCAACGGTAAAAGCCCCGGCAGATCACGAGATCTACCGGGGCTTTTTTCTGCCCGACTCCGCGGCGACAGGCTCAGGCCAGCAACGTGATCTTCTCCCGAGCGGCGCGCCTTGCTTGCTCTGGAGACGCGTACTCACCGCTGAAGACCCTCCCGCCCTTGGTCCAGATATATAGCGTGTGAGCGTTCGTGCCGATCTTGATCAGCTCATCAACCTCGTAGACCGCGAACGCGCCCTTGTTCAAGACGCACGCACGAAGCGCTTCGAGCGCCACGTCGTAGTCGTTCGGCAGTCCCGTGACTCTCGTCACGGACGATCCTTGTGACACCTCGCCGATCCATGTCGTCGGGTCAGTAGCACTGGTCGCGTAAACGTGAATCTCGTAGGAGCCGCCTGTCCTGATCTGAAGCTGCGAGCAAGGGATCCCAAACTGCGACGAGATCTTGTTGAAAACGAACACCGTCCCGATGCCGAAGGCCGCCCCGAGCGCGGCGATTTGCCATGTCTTCATCGACGCTTCCGCTCAGGCCGGCTCGTCGCCGATGACGTCGCGTGCCGGATCGATCGGGAGCGTCTGCACTGCCGGCGCGCTCGCCGGAGCAGGCTCCGGCGCCGGAGCATCGTACTGAAGCTCCCAGAGAACAGGATCAGTCGGATCCTTCGGCGGTGCGACGCCGAGTTGCTGTCGCAGATCGACGATCTCTGCCGTCAGTCGAACCACCTCCGACTTAAGCGCATCGATCCGGTACAGCGCGCCGTCGCGTAGCGCGTTGAGATCGAGTCGGAGCTGATCGATCTTGAGGACGGGGCGCTCGGGAGACGTATTGGTCACCGCACCTCGTGCCTGCGATGGTGTCCGACCGTCGCGCAACGTCGCCTGTGCCTTCTGGATCCGTGAGGGCTCACCACGAGTTGCCACCGGACGCGAGAATGGGCGCGCCGTCGGCCGATCGAACGTGCGCGCCGTCGGCCGATCGAACGTGCGCGCCGTCGGCCGATCGAACGTGCGCTCAAGTTGTCGATCAGCTCGACGCGCAACTCGGCTAGGCGCCGATGTCGGCGCAACGGTGCGCACGGGCGGGATCAAGGAGATGTGGCCGGTCAGCGGCGTGAGGCGTCGGGTGGACATACTCAGTAGCCTCGCACTTCGCGCGGCATCTTGCAAACGTGTCAAGCATCACCGCCGCATGGCGCCGGTACGGCGATCGAGAACAGCGCGTTCAGTCCGTCCGGTCTGATCAGATGATCCAGTGCGTCGCGGACGATCGGTACCATCGGATCGGTTACGTCGGCAACGCACAAAAACTGCCGCAGATCCGCCTTTGCGCCTTCGATGTCTCCGCCTTGCGCGGCGAGCCGACGCTTCGCCTCGCGAACCGGGATCACGATCCTCGTCGCGAGCGCTACGATCGGATCGAGATCTAGATCGAGTTGGCCCTGGTAGTGTCGCCACGTCGCGGCAAGCCTGGCGTGATCGATGATCAGCAGCTGATGCGCCACGAGTAACGCGTACATATCCTTCATCTGCGCGATCCTGCTGCGCTGCATCATCGTACGCTCGAACAACCCCTGCGGTAGATCGTCGTTGGTCACTGGGCTTCTCCGTGCCGGCTCCTCGCCGACGCTAAAAGTTGACACGGGACCTCAGGCGGTGTCAAGTTTGTCACGGGCGAGGAGCCCGACCGAGAGCAAGAACATGCGCATCGTCCACGAAGTCAAGGGCCCCACATCGTCGTCGGCTTTCAACTGTCAAGCGTACCCCGTCGAACCCGAGAATCCGTCCGGTTTGCCGCGCGGCTTCCATGTGGAGGTGCTGATGGTCGTCGACAATTACAACAGTGATGAGGAGATCGAGATAGAGGGCGACGCGCGAAGGATCCGCGAAGCGCTGCAGGATGCCATCGACGCACTCGACATCATCGCCTGCGATCTCGTCGAAGATGGCAAGCTGGATCCGGAGTGGGCGAAGTCGGATGAAGACGGAGAAGACGACAACACGAACGCTGCTAAGAGCTGAGTCCACCATGCCGGTTTCAAAGAACACCAAGGCTACGAAGGTCCAGCGCGCGTGGATGGAGAGCTACGAGCAGGCGACAGGCTTTGAAGTAATGAGACAAGAGGATCTCGACGGTACGAAGGGTAAATTCGAAGAGATCGCGTGCAACAACATCAAGTGGTACGAAACCCACACGGTTGGCATCCATCTTCAGATCGGCAACGAGCTGCAGTCGATTCTGAACAGCGGACGGATGCCGAAGTGACGGACGACGAAGAGAAGATGTGGAAGGCGATGTGGATGGAGGCCACGGTAATCTCGGTCGCCGAGGCGTCGTCGACCATCATGGTATTCGCAACCATGATGCGCGACGCGACGCGCAAGATGATCGAGTCCGACCCGCCGCCTCCAGGCGTCGTGCAAACGTCGGTTGAGATTATCAGCGGACTCGCAATCGCGCTGCGTCGAGGCGAGCACGATCCACAGTGGGTCGGCGAGCAGATCTGTAAGGCGCTACTGCCGATCCGCGGTGTACTGCGCGACCTCGCGTTAGCTAACACTATCCGAGATTCTGCCGACGACATCGAGCCGCAGATGGGTACGCCGATGAAGGTGCCAGTCCATGCGAAGTGAAGATCGAGCGAGTTTGACTGTGCGTCGCCTCGATGGACGATCATGGCCTGCGACCATGGGCACCTGGAAGTACCGTTGCCATGTCCCACACCTCCCCTGAGATGGTCGGCATCGCACTCGGCATCAACCTCACCGCGCTACTCGCAATAGGTTTGCTGCTACTGCTACTGCTGAGCGGACGCGGCGTACAGCGTTCGAGTCGTCACCCTCCTGCAGTATCCAAGTGAACACCATGGACAAGATCAATCCCCCTCACTACGACGGCGACATGTGCATGCAGCTTATCGCCGTGGTCACCAATCCTCTGCGCGGACACATGGCGTTCTGTGTCGGTCAGGCGATAAAATACCTGTGGCGTGCTGGATCTAAGACCGGAGAAAGTTTCGACACCGACGTCGCCAAGGCCGAGTGGTACCTCGATTGGATGCTGGAACAGATCGACATCGAACCGAGGCGATGGTACGCGCCGTGGACATGGCACTTCGTGGTCGACTTTCGTTTCAGCTACGCCCTACGGCTGTACAACGATCTTGGTGTTACCACGAATCACGAAGATCGCGACGAAATCCGCGAACGGCTCATTGAACTTGCACCCGACTTTCGATCGCGGTAGCGTGATCTTCTTCGAGGCGAGGAGCCTCAAGGTTCTATCGATGCAAACCGAACCACTCCCCACGAGCGACAATCGCATGATCCTATCGGAGGATCAGAGTGTGGCGCTCGACAAGATCATGGACTGGATCGGCACTGACAAGCAAGTGCTGACTCTTGGCGGTCTGGCTGGCACAGGCAAAAGTACACTTGTCGACACAATCTTTCGCAACACGCTCACGCGGATCAGCGTGTGTGCGTACACCGGCAAGGCCGCCCATGTACTGCGCACTAAAGGACTGAAGGAAGCGCAGACGATACATTCGTTGATCTACCAGCCTGTCGATACCTGTCCGAAGTGCGGTCAGCAGATCGAACGCGACGAAGAAGCACTTCACGTAAGGCCGACGTGTCCTCGATCCGCGTGCGATTTTTCAGTCTCGGAGACCACCTTCGTAAAGGTGCGATCGCTACGCGCCGATCTGATCATCGTAGACGAAGCGTCAATGGTCAGCCAAAGGCTGCACGACGACCTACTCAGCTTCGACAAACAGATCCTGTACGTCGGTGACCATGGTCAGTTAGAGCCCATCGGTAATAACCCGAACCTGATGCGTGATCCTGAGATACGGTTGGAAAAAATCCATCGACAAGCCGAAGGTAGTGACATCTTGCGCTTCGCTCACGCGGTCCGAAATCACGAGATGCCAAAGTCCACCGGACCTAATGCCGTGGTTCTCGAAGCGCACGAAACGCCTCTCGACATCGCCAACTTTGACGTCGTACTATGCGGTCTCAATACCACCCGTGTCGACATCAACTCGGAGATCCGTAAGGCTCGCGGATACACCTCAGATCTCCCAGAGCCAGGCGAGCGCGTAGTATGTCTGCGCAACTCCAAGAAGCACGGCATCTTCAACGGTATGATTGCCGAGATCGTACGTGTACGGATTAACCGAATGAGTCGACCGACGATCGACATCCTACTCGACGACGGAGGGACACGCTGCGGGTTGCCGTTTGATCCTGAACAGTTCGGCGCCGAAAAAATCCGCGAGAATTCCAGTCGCAATGTCGAGCTGTTCGACTATGGCTACTGCCTCACGTGTCACAAGAGCCAGGGCAGCGAGTATGACAGCGTGCTCGTATTGGAGTGGATCCACCGCGAAACTTCGGCGTCCAGATGGCGCTACACTGCAGCCACCCGAGCGAAAAAGCGCCTAGTGTGGTGCTTGAGTCCCAGCCGATGAACAAAGAACATCAATCTTCGTGCCAGATCTGCGGCGAGCCTTCCGAGGGTATCGTGTTCGGTCCGATCGAAGAGAAGCCGCGTAAGGCCACGCCGGCCTGTGTCCGTTGTGGCGAGTGGTTAGCCAATCAGGAACGACTTTCCCGAGAAGAAGTACGCGAAGGAGACGATCCATGAGGACAGAGCGCTATTTCATCGACTTCGAGTTTCACGACGACAACTGCGTAATCGAACCGATCAGCATCGGTATAGTCGACATGCTCAACCGCGAGTTGTACATCGAGTTCGATTTTGACGAAGCAGTTGTTCATCGCACCAATCCATGGGTAACTCAGAACGTACTTCCACTGCTGAGCTGGGAGCGCAGTGCTCGGATCCAGCTGTGTGACGCCGCGCTACTGATCGTCGACTTCGTAGGTCAACCTCACCGTGCTGCATCGAGGACAGAAATCCAATTCTGGGCGTACAACGCTGCGTATGATTGGGTCTGCTTTTGTAAAATCTTCGGCGGTCTCATCAACCTTCCTAAGCATTTCCAGAACAACGTCTTCGATCTGAAGCAACGCTACGCCGCGATGGGGCGACCGCCGCATGTAAAGATCGACAAGGGCGACGGACGGCACAACGCACTCATCGACGCTCGTAACGGACGCAACTTCGCCGAAGCGATGGATCGTGAAGTCGCGAGACAACTCGAACAAGGAGACCAATGACCTACGCGAATAAGATCTACATCGGCGAACCTGGATACCTTCAACTTCTCAAGGACGTCTGTGCCCGGGGCGACCGCCGCAGCAACCGCACTGGCATCGACACCGTCGCCCTGTTCGGCGCGCAACTTCGGTTCTATCTCGACGAGGGCTTCCCGTTGTTCACGACGAAGAAGGTCTGGTGGAAGGGCGTCGCAGTCGAGCTGGACTGGATGCTACGCGGAGAGTCTAGTATCGCGCACCTACTCCAGCACGATGTGCATATATGGGATGCTTGGGCCAAGGCTTCGTACCGGCCTGAGCTGGGTCTCCCCGATGGCGATATTGGCCCCGGCTACGGAGTTCAGTGGCGCCAGTGGGCAAAATGCTACCGAAACGGCGATGACTACATCACAGATAGCATCGACCAGATCGAGCAGATCGTCGACAAGCTTCGACATCACCGCGACGACCGTCGCATCATCCTATCCGCTTGGAACGTCGGCGACATCGACAAGATGAAGCTGCCGCCATGCCACTACGCGGCGCAGTTCCTCGTCGACAGCCACAACAACCTGACCTGCATCGTGTCGTTGCGATCGTGGGATCTGTTCCTCGGCGGCCCGTTCAACGTCGCTCAGTACAGCCTACTCACGCACCTACTCGCGCACGTCAGTGGGTTGCATGCACACGAGGTCATCTTCAACGGCGCCGACGCACATGTGTATGTCAACCACTTCGAGCAAGTTTCCGCGCAGGTAAGCCGCAAGCCGCGACCGCTGCCGAAGATCATGATCGATCCGAGTCTCGAAGAAATTGACGACTTCAACTTCGAGATGGCGACTATCCAAAGCTACGATCCGCACCCTGCGATCAAGGGCGACGTCGCAGTTTGAGTTTCTCTCGCGACACCCTGAAATCGGCGACTCCATCGTCGACAACGATCCACGCACGCGCGAGGACATCATGAGCACTTGGACCGACATCACTAGCTACAGTCAAAGCGAAAATGATCCGCGGGCGCCGCGCTCGTGTGACCAATCGGTGAACTTCGTCACCAGTGATCTACGGATCGTCGTTACGCGGATCAGAGGGTTGGAGGGTTGGTATTTCGCGGTTCCTGCGATGGGCATCTCGCAGCGATCTATCGACGCGCAAGACCTTGCAGCTGCGCAGAGTGAATCACTCACGATTGTGCAGGCTAAGCTGAAGGCCTGGCTCGACGGGATCGACCTGGCTCGACGTGTCGACAAGATTTCTCGACACCCTGAAGTCGGCGACTCTATCGTCGACAACGATCCACGCACGCGCAAGGACGGAAAGCCCGAACGCGTCGGTGTCGTTCACGCACTCGGGCTCGATGAGGTTAAGGTCCACTGGCCGCTAACCAATCGGTTCAACATGATCAAGTTCTCCCGGATCCACGACGACGGCAACCCTCGTCGCAGCGGCTATACACTGATAAGGAAGACGTAGTGAGCAAGCGTGCGGACGTCGAGCGGTGGGAGTGTCGGCCGTGTCGACGTACGTTACAAGTCCAGTTCCACACCGGAGCACCGCGAATGCTCGTGCGTCGCTGTCGATCGTGCGACTGCGAGATGCGACGACTCCATGATGCAAGTGACGAGGATATGCGGCAGTGCGAGGTGCTATTCGAGACATTGCTCAAGATCGCTGATCTGGCCTGATCAAGGCTACGGCACCGGCGCGCCTTGCAGCTTCGTAATCGCGACTTCGGCATTGAGCAGCGACTGAGGCTTGCTCGGTAACTTCTTACGCGCGGCTTGAGCTGCGAGTACGGCTGCGAGGTAGGCCTGCTGCTCTTGCTGCAGTACTGAGAGTACGTAGACCAAGCTGCGCATCTCAGCGACGAGTGGATCAGGGTCGGGTGGAGCTGGCGGTACGCCGGGCTTTTTCGCGTCAGCCTCAGGGCCTTCGACACCGTCTGTCGCATCAGCCGTCTCGACTTCGACGCGCGTCATCGCTGCGCCTGAAGCGTAGCCGCGGTAGTAGATGTTCTGGACCACGACGACTAGAAACAGGAGCGAGCTGAGTCCGCCTAGGCCCGCCGCGCTGATCTTCATCCTGTGCTTCGATGCCTGCAGATCGGCTCGTGTGTTCGCCAGTTCGTGATCGCGCACGTCCGGAGGTACCGCGTCGGCCATCATCTGCAGCGCAGCACGACCGAAGTCTTCGAGTGTCAGGATCTCCGGTGACTTCGACGGACGGATCAAGGGAACTCCTGCGCGTCGCACCTTGAGGTACTCACCGGTGACGCGCTCGTTGGGCTCGGACATGCGACGATCGTAGCAGGGAGCGTTACGAGACGCACGGCTGCGCAGTAAGGCACCATTGAGGACGAAGATCGTCGACTTGTGGCCAAAAGATCAACGCCTCGCGAGTAGGAAGTCGTCGAGGACTTCTTGATCGTTGCGGAGTCCGTTCAGTAGAGCGTTGACGTTTTCGTTGCGAGACGCAAGCGCCCTTATGAACTCGTCGCGGGCGTCTTTCCAGCGCGTGAGGATTGGGCGCATGCCAGCTGTTAGTCGTAAGCACGCAAGTATGGCGCCCGTGTCCAGGCGCTCCGCGTTGGACCGCTGTGAAGCCCATGCGAGTAGGTTGTTGATCGTGTGGTAGTGCTGCCAGAAACCGTCAACGGTGTCGAAGATTTCTTCGAACACAGCGTCAGCATCGCCTTCGGCGTCTTCGGTTCGAGCGAGAAGAAGCTCGGCTATCTGCGTGTTGGTCAGTGGCATTGATCGGATGGTTTCCTTTGCGCTTCAGTCTTCGCCCAGCACGCGTCACAAGAATTAGGGTCGTTGTCCGCCGCTCCGAAGCACCAACCAACGATGTCACCGCAGTGGCAGCACTTAAAGCGATGAACGAGAGGCTCGCACCCGCAGTCGAACTTCGGACGGCCGGGTTCCCCGTAGAAGGGCCTAGATCCGTGCCAGTTGGCGAAGTGGATGTCCGGTACGCGCGCGCGGCCAGGCGCGCCGGTGTGCCGGACGCCGAAGCGATCACGGTGGACGACTGGTACGATCGTCGTACTCAAGGTGTCCTCGCAAGTTTCTCTCGCGCATCTTCGATCGCTTTCACGATCGTGGTCCCGGTGCCGCTGCTCAGGCAGAGCACCTCGGACGGGCGGCGGAACATCTTGACCTCGTATCCAGACCACGTGGCCACGACGCTGCCGATCCACATGCTCTGCGCGCGAAGGATCTCGACAAGATCGCCTAGCGTCGTGTCCTTCGTGATAGTTTGCGTCATACGCCGCCTGCGACAGCTCTGCGACCCCTGCGGCGCTCGAACCTCACGACTAACAGGCGCATCCGGCCCCCTTGTGGCAGGTCTTGCTCAGCGAGATGCACGAGTCTCCACAGGGCCGCGAGTTATTGCAGTGCTTGCAGCATGTTCGCGTCGCTGGCGGCGTGTGCGACTTCACCGGCGATGGGTTCTTGTGCAGGGGCCGCGCACTCGGCTCTTCCGCCACGTCTTCGAACGCCCTGAAGCACTCGACGCCGATCTCCTTCAGGACGTCGCATGCGAGGACACGCGTCGAGCCCGAGGCGTCGTTGTACACCGCGATCGCGTACGAACGCCGGTTGTGGCACTGCACGTTCCAGTACGCCTCGCCGCTCTTCGGCTCGATGCCCTGGAAGAAACTCCGCATGACGCGGTCACACCGCTCCTTGCTGCCCTTGACTACGGACGTGAGCGTTGCGTTCCGCTCCGCGTCGGACTGCGCCGCGATCAGGTCGTGCGCCTTGTTCCCGGTCACAGGAGGAGGCGTCGGCTGTAGCGCGGCCTCTGCAGCGGACCTTGCTAGTTCGGCTCGCTTCGTCTCTGCCGAGGCCGCGGACTCGTACTGCTTCGCGGTGACCTCGTCCGATGTCAAGCAGCGACGCCCGTAGCAGGTTCGCCCATGCTCGCACTCAGTCGTCTTCTCACATCGTTGATGGCCGTTTTCATCCAAGTCAACCTGCACGGCATCGTCTGTCGGTCTTTCGCATGCGAGAAACGCCAGGAGCAGCGGCAAGAGCAACCGGGAGCCCATCTTCATCGTCAAGGTTGGCTGCCTCATGAGTCGCACCCGCTGTCGAATGGCTTGACCGAGGGTCCCGCGTCCGGTTGCGCCGTCGCTCCGCATGCCGTGCCGCACGCGCCGCAGAAGCGGACGGTGTCGGAAATCGCAGCGCCACAACTCGCACAGAATTTCGGATTTTCATAAATGGTCATATGGTCCTTTACTTGTCGTCTTCATCAGCGGGCAAGCGCCCAGCCGCAAGTAGTTCCCCGTAGTACAAGTCGAGCACCAGTTGCTCGACTTCTTCGCCACGATGCACCGCAATCGCGATGCGATGCGCCAGCTTGTCAGCCTCGTACGACGAGGCGCGTCGCTTGTGGTCTTCGTCGGCCTGGATTTGAGCCTTCGTTCGAGCCTTGTTCGGGTTGTGCAATCCGCACCGCGGATCGCCGAACACTCCAGTGAACTTGGCGGGTCGACCGCACTGATGGCCCGAGTAACCGGACCAGATCTCGTACGTGCATGTGATCTTTGTAGTCGTAGCCATTTTTCTTTCACAATCATCGCGACATGATCAAGGGCCCTCATGTCTCGTCTTCGGTTCGTCGCGACGAACCGTTGTGATGCTGCTCGAAGAAATCGATCGTTGCCGCAGTGTTCATCTCGCTCCCCCCCAGGCTCCTCGCCTCAGGCACTCGTTCCGACGCTCGTAGGCGCGGTAGTATTGCACCTCCTGGTGCGCTAGATCAACCACGACGTGCAAGAGGCACAGGAGGAGCGCACGAGGAGCGCACGAGGAGCGCACGAGGAGGGAAATGGACGCGTCCAGCAGGCGTCGGAACAAGTGCCTGAACGGAGAGAACGAATGAAAACCCAAGCCAACCGCTTTGCGTCCATTGCGTCCGTCGCCCTACTGTCAACCGCGTGTGCGCTTTTCAGTCCACCGCCGCCCGAGCCTACCGAGCAAGAGAAACTCGCCTCCGAGCGCGCGGCCCTCGATGCGGAAGTCAAGGCACTCGATGCGGAAGTCAAGGCTCTCAACACGAGGTGCTTTTCCGAGACGGACGACGCGGCGTGTGCGGCCATGTTCGATCATCCCGCCCGAGGCACAAACGTTCACAACCAAGCGGTCGCGCAATTCAATTCGGGGGACCAGCGTATGCTCGCCTTCGCTGGCCGCGGGTGCACGGCTGGTAGCGCGCGAGCGTGCCGCACCCAACAACAACTGGTGGCGATCGCCGCGGCGCAAGAGAACCTGGACCGGTTCCAGGCAAGTCTCGGGATCGTCACGCGTGAGGAGATCAAGCAAGTGCAACCGGGCTGGTCCCTCGAACAGGTCGAAACGACGCTAGGACAAGCATGCGCACTCACACTGCGGAGCGTGAGCCATGATCCCTACGCCAAGCGCGACGTCGAAACTTCTACGTACACTTGCTACAATGCCGACAGTTCGGGGCTCTACCTCATACTGGTCGATGGGACGGTGCGGAACATGACCGTCATGGGCGCGCCTCCCGAGTAGTGCGGTACGACGAAAGAAGCCGCCCACCGGAATGATACGGCGGACGGCTTGGAGTGACGGACGGAGTCATGCTTGTACGGAGAATTCCGCCGCGGTGGACTACTTTGAAAAGCCCAGTCGCGCACCCATCCCCGCCCCGCCGTCGTGCGCCTGGCGGGGCTTCGGTCGTGTGAGCACCACCACCACCACCACCACGCCACAGCGCGCGGACGCCCGCAGGCGCGGCAGTATTGCACCTCCTGGTGCGCTAGATCAACCACGACGTAGCAAGAGGCACACGAGGAGCCGCACGGGGAGCCGCACGAGGAACTTGATCCGCGCCTCCCGGTGCGCTACACCGGACTCCCCGTGCGCTGCTGACGAAGGTCGAGCGCACCAGGAGGGAAATGGACTGCGCCTGCGGGCGTCGGAACAAGTGCCCGAGGCGAGGAGCCTGGGGCGGAGAGAGGAAGAGAAGGCCATCATGAGCATCGCCGCCACGCCAATCAAGCTTGCCTCAGGTGCCTGGGGCGCCCGTACTCGTCACGACGTGGCGATCGGCGACGTCGTGACGATCACGACTGCCGCTGGCAAAACCTGGACCGCGACCGTCACCGCGATCGTATCCCTACGCGACGGGGTGACGGTCGTGTCTACCCGGTCGACCACGCCCTGCCCGGCGGCTCGCCCTGCCGAACGCGGCTACGGGGCCGCTCGCGGCGGTCGCCGTGCGTGCAAGTCGGACGGAAACTGCTCGTCGTTCGGATCCGGCCGCTCGTGCGGTGGTCATGACTGCGACGGATACTGACCGCTTTGACCATGACCACCGCCACCGCCACCGCCACCGAGCGCGTAATGGATCTACTGCGCACGAAGGGCACGCAGCGCGTGATCGATCTCGTGCGCGTGCTCGGGATCACGCGCAGTGCCGCGATCGCGACGCTGCGCTCTCTGCAGGACGACGGGTGGATCGCGATCGATGGCGATCGATGGCACGCGATCTCGCGTCGCGAGCGACTCGCCACGCTCGCGAAAAACCGACGCGAAGACGCGATCGGAGAGCGCGGTCTCGCCGCGCTTCTGACGCTGCCCGATACCGAGCGTCTCGCGCTCGCGCAGCTTGCGCGTGAGGCCGACGAGGCATGTCTGGCGTGCTGGGATCACACGGGCGGCACGCGAATTCGCGACGCTGATGAGCCGATGTCGGACCACTTCTGAAGCCCGCGGCGGCGCGTGCACCTGACCGGCGCGCCGGCCTGGCCACGCATCCCTGGCCACGCATCCCTGTCCCCCGTAGCTAGGACGCCGCCCGCCCGATCCTCGCCCCGTAGCTCTCGCGAGCACGGGGCTCTCCCGGTGTACCGCCATGACCACCGCCACCGCCACCGCCGCGCCTCCACTGTTCACGCTCGCCGACACCGCGCAGGTATTGACGTGAAGGCGAAACGAATGGGTACACGCGCGAGCCTGTACCAACAGCTCGCATTCGCCGAGGCCGAGCTGGCCCGCATGCGCGCACGTGAAAGCACGCCTGTGTGTAGCCCTCCGGAGGCAGCAGAGCTAATTCGAAAAGCGTGCAGTAGTAAACCTGAGCAAGAGACGTTCGTCGTCGTACTACTCGACGCACGACAGCGCCCGCTCTCGGTCGAGATCGCGGCCGTAGGTACGCTCAATGAGGTGACGATCTATCCGCGCGACGTATTCCGCGAGGCCGTGCGCATGTGCGCCCACTCGATCATCATCGGCCACAACCACCCGTCGGGTACCACCACGCCGTCACCGGCCGACATATCAATTACCGAACGTCTTATCGATGCGGGTAAGATCCTCGGGATTCCTGTCGTCGACCATATTATCGTCACGCGCGATCGACATCTCTCGATGCTCGATAGGATTTCGTGGTACTTGTCCTGACGAGTCCGACGCAGAAGACCTACGTCTCGACTAAAAAACCATGGCCACACGCGAACAGATTCGACATGCCAAGACCAAGAGAGCAACGGAAGAGTGCACGCGCACCGAGGCTCAACGCAAGCGCTACGGCGCCATCGCAATGGAGGCCAACGCTGAGATCGAGATGCAGAATGCCATCGCCATCGCGAAGATCACCGCACTCGCCAACGAGCGACTGGCCGCCACGATCGATCCTGCCGAGATCCGTGGCGTACTCGCGACGCCGATGATACCTATTCGGGCACCCACTACTACGATCCCTGCCGCGTGTCGAACCCTTGGCCCTAATCTCATACCAGCAAGACTCGGTCCCGCCAAAATCGAGCCCAAAGTCGCTGTACTCAAGCCCGAGTCCAAACCAGCTTCGGCACGTACGGCTACATCGGATTTCAAGAGGATTCGTAAATCTCGCGTCGAGGTCATCAGCATCGCCAGATCGGATGGTACCGACGAGATGTCGCGCTGGGTACTCACCCTCGTATGCGGGCACACGGTAACGCGCTCGATCTTGACGCCTAAGAATGTCGGACCGAAGATGGCCGACTGTCCGAGCTGTATGAAGTCGAAGGCCACTTGATCGACGAGCTGTGGCAACGCGCGTGGGTGGTAGCAGATCAGATCGACGAGACGATCGGCGCATGGATCTCTTGCGAGTCACAAGCGCTTCGAAGTGCGGATGCCGAGCGCTTGATCGAGCTTGGCGTCGTGATGATCGATACTACTAGCCCTGTGATGGACATCGTCTACACGTTGCGCACAGTGCTCGGTGCTGAGGTCAGCGTGATCGTACAAGCGCGTGAGATGGCTCTGCGTTCGCCAGCGCTGCAGCGCTGGCTTGCACATGAGAATATCGTGACTTACGAAGCCGCGTGCGAGTACGCGACCGAGCCCTTGTTCTCAACTGAGGTCGACGACGATGGCGATCTCTATCTGCGTCGGACGCGATTAGGAACGAGTATTCAGGAATGGCTTGTCAGCGATCCACTACTAGTAACTGATTCCTAGCTTGAGGTGTACCGGTTTACATCGTCAACGATCGGGACATGTGACATCAGTTGGTCTCGCGCAACAACGTCTCCATCGCGATCTCGGTCGCCTTGACGACGAGAATCGGGAGCATCTGTTCAATCTGTTCTCCACGTGCGGCGACGGATACGAACACCTGGTCCCATCGGGGATCTCCTGCGTCCTGTTCCGTCTTCGCAGCGACCAGAGGATGACGCTCGATGTAGCCGACGTGCAGATCGCCATCCTCGTCGAGGTAGGCCACAAGCGCGAGGCCTTTGCGCAACAGTTTGACGATTTCGTCCATTCGTCAGGGCTTGTCAGAACGAGAAGACGCCGCCGCCGTTATGCAGCGGAGCGCCCGATTTCTTACCGCGCTGCTGCTGCTGCCGCCGCCTCTCGACATCTTCGGCTAACGGTGTCGGAATCTCCGCCGCGTCGCAACGCGCCTTGAGAAGCTCCTCGACGATCTTCGACAGCGGACGATTTTCGATCTTCGACAGCTGCTCGCACCGCTCGTACAGCACGCCTGAGACAGAGATTGATCGACGGGTCTGCTTGCGCTTAGGCATGAATTAGAACCACTTCTCGTTACTCGCGGAGATCCTTAGAAGGACGTCGTTGAGTACGATTACACCTCGTTCGATCGTCAATTCCGACCATACGAACGCGAGGCCGAACATCTCGACGGTGACCTCGGCGAGGATCTCTTTGCTCACGAGCTTGAGCGTATCTTCGGTGTCGGCGCCTCGCAGTGACGCGAGTAGCCGTAACGACGACGCCAACTTCTTGGCCAGCTGCGCGTTGGCCTTGATCGGATCTGCTTCAGTCCCCGGGGTGACACTTGGTAGTGCGTCGACCGCACTGGCGCTTGCCGCCGTAGTCTGCGTTACCTCCGGCCTCATCGGCGTTTCAGGCACAGGCACAGGCGCAGGCGCAGGCACAGGCACAGGCGCAGGCACAGGCACAGGCACAGGC
>Ga0163151_10003626_pt1 | contig 21929 bp, 17 predicted proteins | sample OliLakLV19MP5IB2_FD_145596 | JGI IMG/M metagenome (GOLD analysis project Ga0163151, IMG submission 145596) | Freshwater microbial mat bacterial communities from Lake Vanda, McMurdo Dry Valleys, Antarctica - Oligotrophic Lake LV.19.MP5.IB-2 | ecosystem: Environmental > Aquatic > Freshwater >... | reverse complement strand
TGCCAGTGCCCGAAGGGCCAACAAGCAAAGCACCTTTGGGAATTTTGCCGCCGAGCTTGGTATATTTAGTTGGATTTTTAAGGAAGTCAACAATCTCCATTACTTCTACTTTTGCTTCCTCCAAACCTGCCACATCGGCAAAGGTTACATTTACTTTGGTATCCTTGTCGAACAAGGTAGCTTTCGATTTGCCAATATTAAATAATTGGCCTCCGCCTCCGCCTCCGCCGCCCACTCTACGCATAATAAATATCCAGGCACCAATAAATAGTGCCCCATATATTAAATATAAAAATAGGGAGGAGTCTGATTCTTCAATACGTTTGGGTTCAATCTTTTCATTTTCTTGGTAGCCATATTCTTCCTGTGCTTTGCCAAGGTCGGTTAAAAACTTTTCGGGATTTATAAGATCCATATAATACTGCGGACCTGTAGATTCTTGTTCTTTTAAATCATTATAACGACTTTCTTTTAAACGCTCTTGTTTAATATATATTTTTGCAACGTCTTTGGTTTTTACAACTTCTATTTTTTCAATATCATGGTTTTTGAGCATCTTGTTTTTAATGTCGTACCAAGTAACCGATTCTACACTACGCTTTGGGAAAAGGTATATAGCCGCAAATGCTGCTATCAGAATTATATAGAACCAATAGAAATTAATTTGAGGTAAATTATTCTTTTTCTTTTTCTTAAACGGATTGTTCGGATCGGCTTGTGGATTCGGGTTCGACGGTTTTTTTTCTTCTTCGGCCATGTAGTTATTTTTTTGCTTGTGAGGTCAATAGATATGCCACAAAGGTAATGACAAACTACTGTGACATTATTGCCGCTCTAATAAAAAAATAATAGTTTTTTTTTGACAGATTTGTTAGCAGCCCCATGTCTTCCTATATTTGCACCCGAATTCTAGTAAACTAGTGTTCGTGGGGCCTATAGCTCATTCGGTTAGAGCAACTGACTCATAATCAGTAGGTGCTTGGTTCGATTCCAAGTGGGCCCACCTTTAAAGTAAGAGTTGCCAAATGGCAACTCTTTTTTTATGTTTGTGGTTTATACCGAATCTCAATATATAATAGTCCCAAAAAGGGGGACTAGACATATTGTAGTTCGGCAGTACCATTCTAAAAACTAATCCGCCACAGGTGGAGAACTATTAAAGTTTAAGAATGGGTCTAAAATGCCCGACCAAATCCAATAAAAATATATTCTGGTAAGGCAATCCCCATTCTAAAAACTTTCTTTCCACCGGGATTTTGCTTTCTAAATGCGAGCGACAGAGAAGGCTCAAAACCTTTGTTATATTTATCATAATAGGTGCCGATTGCTACTTCAAAATGTAAGTTCTCCCTGCGTGTAAAAAATCCAATTTGTGGAATAAAGTACATATAATCGCCATCCCACCCAGATGTTTATCCTAAACCGCTGCGAACGAAGGTTGGAATTTTTGTTTTGAAAAGTCTTTCATAATACAATGTTGCGGATATGTTCAACTCAAAATAGCCAATCGAGCCATATACTGAGTTTGCCTTAAACTCTTTTTTTTTTCAATGAATCGGAAGGAATTTCTACAGTGCATATTTTTAAAGAACCTAAGAAAACTATATATAGAAAATACTTTTTCATACTATTTCGTGTTTTAATTTACAAAGGTGGGAAGATCACAAATCCTGTTAGTTTTTTCTTTAGTACTGCTATTTTCATAGGTATTTGCATTTATATATGGTAAGACAATCAAGTAAATGCTCTATTTATGATATCACAAACTAAATGTATAGAATTTTGAAAATCCATTTTTATTTTAAAATATTTCAAAAGTCAAATCCATCAAAGAATGATATATTAAATTCCAGCCTTAATTTTGACTGCTTAGAAATCCCCTCATTGTTGGTGTTTCGCCACCAACCAGAAGAGACATTTAAACAACAAAAAAGAACCAATATAAAAACTATATATACTACAATGCTTGAAGAAGAAGTTGTAATAGCACAAACCAAAAAATGGATAACCGATGTAGTAATCGGGATGAATTTTTGCCCCTTTGCGGCTAAGGAAGTAAAACAAAATACTATAAGATATTATATAGAAAATAGTGCTGATATTGCTATTTGTGTAGCGTCGTTTTTAAATGAGTGTAGCAAACTAGTTGCAGATGAACATATAGAAACTACGTTAATTATTTTCCCAAATGCTTTTGCTCAGTTCGATGCTTATTTGGAACTGGTTTCATTGGCCGAAGAATTAATTGTGGAGCAAGATTATGAAGGTGTGTATCAAGTAGCAAGTTTCCATCCTGACTATTGTTTTGCAGATTCTGTATTTGATGATGCGGCAAATTATACCAACCGTTCGCCTTACCCAATGCTGCATGTACTGCGAGAAGAATCAATAGAGCAGGCTCTTGCGAATTATCCCAATCCTGATAGCATTCCTGAACGGAATATCAATTTTGCCCGAGAAAAGGGGAGTGCTTATATGAAAATGTTGAGGGATGCTTGCTTGAAATAATTATAAATCCTACAAACACAAATTGCTGCTTTTTTCCAACATTAAGTCCATATTTAATACTTAATGATGGCTTTTTACAACATTTATTGGTTTTAGACAAATTAATGGTTTACCTTTGTATGAAAGAAATAAACCATGGAAAAAAAAGCTCCCAACTGGTATGCATTAAGCGATATAGCTATTATGGAAATGATAGGGAAATATATTCAAGAAACACGCTTACAGCAACGCAAAACACAGACTGAGGTAGCCAAAGCTGCTGGTATAAATCGTTCAACTTTAAGTCAGATAGAAAAGGGTGGGGGAACTATCATCACATTCATTCAAATAATTAGAGTTTTGCATAAGTTAGATATTATGGAAATTTTTGAACTACAAAGTATCGAAAGTCCTTTGCAGTTAGCCAAATTGGAAAAGAACAAACGACAACGTACTCGCACTAAAAAGACTATTGGCAAACAAACCAAAAGCACTTGGTAATGATTAATACAGCTACTATAAATATATGGGGCAAACAAGTGGGGGCTATTGCTTGGAATAGCGATACAAATATTGCTTCATTTGAATATGATCCTGACTTTTTAAAAAACCAATGGGATTTATCACCCTTGAAAATGCCCCATACGCAAGCAGAAAATAAAATATATTCATTTAATGAATTACGCGACAGTAATACTTTTAAAGGCATACCCGGATTGATAGCAGATGTAATGCCCGATAAATATGGTAATACTTTAATTAATGCATGGTTGGCACAGCGAGGCCGCCCCAGCGATAGTATGAATCCTGTGGAAATTCTATGTTTTGTAGGTAAGCGGGGAATGGGTGCTTTAGAATTTGAACCAACAGTGCCCAAAGGTAATAATACAGCTTCCAAAATAGAATTAGATAGTCTTATAAATACAGCACAGCAAATACTTTCAAGCAAAGAACAATTTGGAGCGAACTTAGAAAAAGATGAAGAAAAAGCATTGCTTGATATATTGAAAATAGGCACGTCAGCAGGCGGGGCAAGGGCAAAAGCTGTAATCGCATATAATCCATTAACAAACGAGGTAAGATCGGGACAGGCTGATGCACCTGAGGGGTTTAGCCATTGGCTTATTAAATTCGATGGGGTAGCAGATGCCCAGTTGGGAACGGCATCAGGTTATGGTAAAGTAGAGATGGCATATCATTTAATGGCAGTCGATTGCGGAATTGAGATGACTGAATGCAGGATTATTGAAGAGAATAACCGTGCACATTTCATAACGAAACGGTTTGACCGAACTGCGGAAAATAAAAAAATACATTTGCAAAGTTTTTGTGCCTTGACCCATTATGATTTTCAAGATATATATAGTTATTCCTATGAACAAATTTTTGAAACCATGAGAGTTCTTCATTTGCCATACCTGCAAGCGGAACAATTATATAGGCGAATGGTGTTTAATGTGCTTGCCCGCAATTGTGATGATCATACCAAAAACTTTGCATTCATGATGGACAAAGATGGCGTTTGGAAACTTTCTCCTGCTTATGATATTTGCCATGCTTACAGACCGGGTAGTGCTTGGGTAAGTCAGCATGCTTTGAGTATGAATGGAAAAAGAACAGATATCAATCGTGATGATTTATTATCAGTAGCCAAACAAATGAATATAAAAAAGGCGAACACTATCATCAATCAAATATATGATGTCGTTCAAAAATGGCCTGAATATGCCGAAAAAACTAGCGTGAATACAAAACTTTTGAAAGCGATTTATCAAACTTTGATAAAAGTATGATATTATAATACTTTCTCAATCTCGGCTGCCAATTCAAAATCCTTGTCAGTAAGGCCACCTGCACTATGTGTGCTTAATCTGATATCAACTTTATTATATACATTTGACCATTCAGGATGATGGTCTTTTTTCTCGGCCGCTAGGCCAACCCGCACCATAAAAGCCAATGCCTCGCTAAAGTTTTTGAAAGTGAATTTCTTTTCAATGCCTTTTTTGTTGTACTTCCAATCTTTTAGTTTATCAAGGAATGGTTTTGCTGATTTTTCATTATAAGTTGCCATGGTAGTATTTATTGATATATTAGTATAGCAAATGTAATACTTTTTCCTAGGTTTATTACAATATAATATTATGCTTGGTGCATCTTCGCACTCAAATAACGCTCCGCGTCCAATGCAGCCATGCAGCCAGTGCCAGCAGCAGTTACCGCTTGTCTGTAAATTTTGTCTTGAGCATCGCCGCAAGCAAAAACGCCTTCTACATTGGTATGTGTGCTATCGGTTTTTGTTATAATATATCCCGTTTCATCCATTTCTATCCAAGGTTTAAAAATATCGGTATTGGGTGTATGTCCGATGGCTACAAAAAAGCCACCGATTTCCACCTCACGAGTTTCACTTGTTTTATTGTTTTTAATTCGCAAACCTGTTACAGCTTTATCGCCCAATACTTCATCAGTATCGGTATTAAATAATACTTCGATATTGGGTGTATTCATAACTCTATGTTGCATAGCTTTTGATGCACGGAAATTATCTCCACGCACTAACATATATACTTTACTACAAATTTTTGATAGATAACTTGCTTCTTCGCAAGCGGTATCTCCACCTCCCACAATAGCTACAGGCTGGCCTTTGAAAAAAAATCCGTCGCACACTGCACATGCCGATACACCCGAGCCATTGAGCCTTGTTTCGCTAGGAATTCCTAACCAACGAGCACTTGCACCGGTACTTATAATAACCGTGGCGGCAGACATTTGTGTAGTATCGTCCACCGTTATTATATAAGGTGGTTTTCCTGATGAAAAATCAACTGCAGTTACAAGCCCAAATCGAACATCAGTTCCCAATCGCACGGCTTGTGCTTTAAATAGTTCCATCATTTCAGGCCCCATAATTCCATTGGGGTAACCAGGATAATTTTCTACATCGGTGGTAATGGTAAGTTGGCCACCAGGCTGCATACCTTCATATACAACAGGTTTCATATCTGCCCTAGCGGCATATATTGCAGCGGTATAGCCGGCAGGGCCGCTACCTATAATCAAACATTCTATGTGTTCCATAATTTAGTAATAAATATAATTTAGTTGCCAATAAATATTATAATGTTGCAACTTGTCAAGTTCAATAATATAAGTTTATTAGTCATTAACCTTATGATGGTCGGCCAAAAACTTTTGCAGTCCGATATCGGTAAGCGGGTGCTTCAATAATTGTAAGATGGGCTCTAAAGGAGCAGTAATAACATGTGCACCTACTTCGGCACATCGAATTATATGCACAGGATTGCGAATACTTGCTGCCAATATTTCTGTTTGGAATCCTTGCACGGCATATATACCCGCTAATTGTGCTATCAATTGTATCCCATCATAGCTAATATCATCGAGCCTGCCAATGAAGGGTGATATATAACTTGCTCCTGCTTTGGCTGCTAATATGGCTTGACCTGCACTAAATACCAAAGTACAATTGGTCCGAATACCCACATTGCTGAAATGCCTGATGGCTTTTAATCCTTCTAAAGTCATAGGTACTTTTACTACGATCTTCTCATCGATGGCAGCGAGTTCTTCACCTTCGGTAATAATTGTTGCCAACTCAGTGGCTATCACTTCAGCACTAATGTCGCCTGCCACCAAGTTGCAGATGGCTTTGTAGTGTTTAATTGCATTGGCCTTGCCTTTTATGCCTTCTTTGGCCATGAGACTAGGGTTAGTAGTTACCCCATCCAATATGCCCAATGATTGTGCTTCGGCTATCTGGTCAAGGTTTGCGGTGTCAATAAAAAATTTCATATATTATAGTTATAAAGTTCTTGTAATAAATATTTTTTAGTTGGGTGCAATTATATAACACCGAACAAAGCATAAAAGTTTAGGCAAATTACGACTTGATAGCACCGAATAGCATCCACCAATTTTCAACAAAAAACAAAAGCCGCCCTTTTTTAGGAGGACGGCTTTGCAAAATTTTGTAATGGCTAAATATATTATCTAATAACTTGTACTTTCTCTCTCCAAAGTTTGTTGCCCGATTTTACGCTGAGCAAATACAAACCTTCGGGTTGTGTTCCCAAATCTATATTGGTTAAACCATTTAAAGTATTATATGTTTGGTTTAAAACAACTCTTCCAGTCATATCAGTTATTTGAATGATTGAACTATTGGGACAGTTTAAGCTCAAAGCGAATGACCCAACATTTGGATTGGGTATTACCTGTGCTTTTTCAACACTAATGGTTTCAATTCCATTATTGGTAAAGCTTACCAATTGCGATTTTGCAATGCAACCATTGGCATCTGTGACTTCAACCATATAAAAACCAGTTTGCCATCCATATATAAATTGGTTATTGCTATTGGCAATAGGTTGGCCATTCAAATACCATTGATAACTTGTTGCGGTTACCGTGCAGGCCAAATTATTTACATTTATTACGATGCCCGGAGTGGCAGGTGCAGAATAGGGTGTAACTGCAACAGCAGTAGTGGTGTCAATACATTTATTTAAAATTATATAAACCAAATACGAACCAGAAGTAGTAACATCAAGCATACTATTGGTGGCACCACTTATTTTGGTTCCATTCATTTCCCATTGATAGGTAGAACCAGCATCCGCCGAAACAGCATTTAGAGTCACCGTATCATTGGGGCAAAAACCTGCAGTTGGGCTAGGCGTGATAGCAGCATTTTCGTTAATAAAAGTGAGTACCGTATCTTTTGAAAAATTAGAACACCCATTTGCCATCACTTCTACTTTATAATCGCCGCTTTTTGTTATTGCAATAAATCTTGTTGTGCCATTAGGAACAGGGATTGTTCCATCATACCATTGGTAGGTTGTGCTTGGCCCTCCTCCCTGGGTACCTAAAAATACAGTGTTACCTTTGCATAAATAATTCTGCCCAGCAGGATACACTACCTGCAACGGGGCTTGAGTACCATTGGGTGCATTAACCACGATATTATTTGAAAGTACTGTGCAACCTGCAGGGGTGCTAATTAGCATGCGGTACGAACCACCTAATTTAGCATAATACTGATCGGTATTTGCATTGTTAAGTGATTGCGTATTACGTTGCCACTGATAAGTCCAAGTAGAGTTTGTATCTGATGTTAAAAGCACAGAATCGCCAAGGCAGAAAGTGGTTGATCCAGTTGCTTTGATAGTGACAGTGGGCGATTGTATAGTTGTTAAAGTTACTTTTGATGACATCTTTTTGCATCCAAAGCTATTTACTTCAACAGTATAATCACCAGCCTGTTTAGCATAGTACAATGTTGAGTTTGTATAATTTGCTGATTGTGCAGTACCATTCAAATACCATTTATATGTATAACCATTTCCAGCATTTGATGTAAGCACTATACTGTCTCCAGTGCAAAACTGTGTGGCAGGTGCCGAAATACTTGCCGATGGGGGAGTGCCCACATTCACAGTTACTTTTACTGAACTTTGAGAACAACCTTGGGCATTGGAAATAGTAACATCGTAAGTACCAGCAGCATTTATTGTAATAGATATATTTGTATCATTGTTAATAGGTGAACCATTTAAATTCCATTGATAAGAAGTTGAACCGTTAGCGGCTGTCAAGGTAACTGAATCGCCTGAGCAAAAATCTGTGGGACCACTTGCAGTAACTTTTGAACTTATGCCCGGGCAACCAGAAAATTCCGCAACATAAATATCACTTTGGTCGACGGCGGTAATAGATTGGCTGCCAAAGGTAGCCTTAGTACCCGAAGTTCCAGTTCCATTAAACGAACCTGTTATATATTGTTTTCCCTTACCTGTAGCTAATATATCTCTACAATCATCGACAAAGGCACTTCCTACTCCCAAGGCCCATTGCAAGTTGAATGATGTGTCAATCGCACAAACAAAAACATCGTTACCACCTAGAGAGGTTAAAGTATTTGAACCTATGGATGCTGTACCGTTGAAATTACCAGCAATATATATATTACCATCACTTGAAGCACTCATTTTTTGAATGGCATCACCTTGCGAACCACCATAGTTCGTTGCCCACTGTACTGATAAATTACTATCAAAACAAGCTATAAAAGCATCCTGTGCTTGTGGGGTAAGTGTATAGGAACCAAAGGCGATACTGTTATTTCCGCCATTAGCAGCAGCTTGGTTAAAAGCACCACCTACATATATTCGTCCATCAATACCAATGGTAACGGCATTGGCAAAGTCATTCTGCCTGCTCCCTGTTGTGTAAACGCTGTTTAAATTTCCTTTTTGATCCAAAACAGCGACGAAAATATCGGCTCCGCCTTTTGAAACTTTGTAACCATTGCCGAAATTAACCGAATCGGAAAATTGCCCGACAACATAAAGGTTACCTGATTTATCAAAAGTCAAATCATTTGCACTTTCACCTTGAAAATTAGCACTACCACCACCTACTGCCCATTTCCAGTTACCACTGTTGTTTATTTTGGCAGCGAAAAAATCACCTCTGCCAACACCATTTAAAGTTATATTTCCAAAAGTGGCATTGGCATTTGAAGGTGGGTTGCCACCACCAACTAGATTATAATAACCACATATATATATATCATCACTTTGGTCAAGCACAATTCTCACTGCCCTTTCATTATTTGTTGAGCCTGCAGACTTTGCCCATTGCAAGGTACCTGAACTATTATACATTGCCACAAATAAATCTGTACCACCAGCACTTGTTAGGCTAACAGAATTAGCTCCTGTGCCAAATGTACACGTACTACTATATAAGCCACATACATATAAATTACCACTGGCATCGATGGTAATTCCGTAGCCACGGTCATCTCCCTTACCTCCTGCGTTAACCGCCCATTGTGGAGTGCCTGTGGAATCTAATTTGGTGAGGTAGATATCGTTACTTCCTTGGTTGGTAAGCGATGTAGAACCGAAAGATATATTTCCTGTATACCATCCCATTGTATAAGTATTGCCATTGGCATCTGCCGCTATGCTAGATCCCGCATCATTTGTAGAGCTTCCGAAATCTTTCGCCCATTTTACAGTTTGAGCATTACTGTTAAACCCCCATAACAGGAGCAGTATGTAAATTATTTTCTTCATTTTTTAAATTGGTTTTTTTATATGTTTACGTTTAAAATGAAAAAAGGGTGGGGCAAATTCACTTATCTCCCAAAAATTCCTATATAAATTACTTACACACTTGTAAAACCCTCTTTGTATTTAATAGACAACAAAACTGGAATAGGTTGGATAAAATAAATGTATATTAAAGTTATTCGACTTTAATAAGTTGACTTTCAGTAAATTTATTTGATTTTATTTGCACGATATACATTCCAGGGGTTAAGTTATTAACTTCTATTTCTGTTTGTGTGCAATTAGAAAAATTCTGGGTCATTACTTTTCTACCAGTGAGGTCATATAACTCGATTTCAATTTTTTCTAGCATTTGACTGAAACGAACATATAACTTATCGATTGATGGATTGGGATATAATAAAAAATTATTTGTTCCTACCGCATCTTCGATACCTGCAAGTTTCGATGCACTTATATAATTCGATTTGGTGCGGGTTGATGTGCCAGCATTGTTAGCTACAATAAGTTTGATGTTATAGTTACCAAATGTATCGAACACTACTGATATGTTTTTGTTTCCTGCATTACTGCCATTGATATAGTGGAATTTGCTGGGCGTAATATCCCAAATATAGGAGGTAGGGGTATTAGTACTTTTATCTATAATGTTAACGGGTTGCCCTGCCAATATATTGGTCTTGTCAGCCTGGAAATCAGCCACAGGTTTAATGTCTCTTTTATTATCCCTAAATTTTACTGAGGAAATAGCAAAGGTATTAAACACTTCTGTTCCATCAATTTGAAGAATCGGTATTTTTTCTCCATTGGTCAACCATTTATATTCATATCGAGTACCAGGAATACCAAATGAAAAATTGGATACTTTAATGGAGTCGATGTAGGTGATTTTAGATTTAACACGAACACAATCAAAATTCCCATAAGGCGTGGTAAGACTTCCCCATCCGTCAACAGTGTTTACACGGGTTCCAAATTCTTTAAAACTAATAGGCAAAGTACCTGTGGGGTCACTTAATGCAAATGCATATTCATTGGAATCGATATCTCCATAGTTCAAAGGGAATTTATATATAATATCTTCTTTGGTAAAATTGGCAGGCAAGGGTATTTTGCTATAGGTAAACCCACGGCCCACAATACTCCATTTGTCTTTGTTCTTTTTATAAAAATCATAGATATCATAAAAAGTAGCGATAAACAAATTCAAAGAATCTTGTGTTTTGAGACCGATGGTATTGAAAAAATAAAGGAGATACGACGTTTGTAAGGAACTTTTAAAGTTATATACATCTTGAGTGGTAGGTACCAACTTAGAAAAATCCCAAGTTTGGTTCGACCCAGTTTTTGTTGCAGAAAATCCAGTATTCTGAGCTTGAGCAATAGTATATATAATTTGATCGCCATTGGAAGGCATATCACTTTGCGTAATCGTGATTTGAGCTTTTGCAAGGTTAACAATCGCAAAAAATAATATTGATACTTTGACTGTTTTTAACATATTTTAGTTTTGGATAATCATGAAAAGGAAGTGCAATTAACGCTTTTTTTTTTAATTATCCAAATGTCAGCCAAGAATTTTACAATAAAGTGTTTCGTGTCTTTTTACTTCAATATCAATTGTATAGCTTGAATTGACCAATGACGATTGCTTTGCAACTATCTTGTTTAACTCACTTTCCGCCAAATTTAATAACCAATCAAGCTTTAGTGCCAAGCTAACTGAATCGGACTCTTGAAACATTTGAGCGGGCAAAGTTTTTAATTGGTCTCTTATTCCATACACATCGCTAGCAATGCAGGGTAAGCCCACTGCCATAGCCTCCAAAAGTGCAACAGGGCTTCCTTCGCCCAAATTGGTAGTAGGTAGGATGAAATAATCGGAGCAGTTCAATAATTCATTTACGTTCATCCGTTTGCCAATCAAATAAACCCTTTCAGAAAGGCCCTTTTCTACTATTATACTTTTTAATTTTTCGGCATATTCATTTCTGTCGTCACCTATTATAAATACTACAGAATTTATATGTTTGTCTTTAATAGAATGAAAACCTTCAATCAGATATTCTATTCCTTTGCGGGGAACTAAATTGGCAACTGTAGTAATTATTTTTGTACCTGAATTTAGTTTGAATTCCTTTTTCAGAAGATTCTCATGCAATGTTATTTTTTTGAACTCACCAGTATTTACACCCCTATGTAAAAGCATGGTTTTATTATTCCCACCCTTAAAAAAATCCTGCATCATATCATTATTTTGCACGGCAATGCCGTGGGCCAGCATCGTGCGAAAACGCCAACCATTACCGCCCCAGCTCATATTTTTTTTGGTAAATATCCACTTGGCACCGCCCAATCTACATGCAAGTGCTTCATAATAATCGTCGGAATAATTGAAGGAATGCACCAAATCGAACTTGTGCTTTTTAATGAAACGCGAAACTTTCCATGCATGCAAAATTGATTTAACTCTACTAGGTCTACCTTTTAATAAATAAGGATAAACATGCACAGGGACACCACTATTTTTAACCGTTTCAAAAAATTTTCCGCTATCGTTTATACAACATAAATGCGGCTCAAATAGATTCTTATCAAGCCGCAAAGCTATATTGAGCATGGCTTTCCCACTTCCAGCCGTATCGAAATTGGGGATGGTGAAAAGAATTTTGTAAGGTTTTTTTGGCATTTAATATATTATCTCAATTTATTTTGGCATGACTCATAGCCAGTGCATACAAAGTAAATATAGGCCATTTCAAATCTGCTTTTTTCGATTTGTGTACGTTCAATATATTCTGTAGTTTTTCTTTGTCTATATCAAATGTGGAAATAAAATTATCCGACAACAAAGTGTCATACACGGGTTGTTTTAATTGCTCACGCAGCCATTTGTCTAAAGGCACGGAGAAACCACGTTTAAACTTATCGTGAGGCGTATGCCCCGTTTTATTTCTCAATAATGTTTTCAATAATTCTTTTTTCTTTTGGTCTTTGCAGCTCAAATAGGGGTCGATAGTCAAAGCTTTTTCTATAAAACTTTTCTTTAAAAATGGAACACGTACTTCCAAAGAATTCTCCATGCTCATGCGGTCCACCTTGGCTAAAGTCTTTTGCATCATCCCATAAAATTCAGCCTTCGCCATCCGCAAAAGCAATTCTTTTTCACTCCCTTTGTCATCATAGTTATAAGCATCGAATAGGGGAGAGAAGTTGGTGTTTTTAAGTTCGGGAAATATATTATCAATATCGGTTGTATGGAAACGGCTATGCAAATGTGCATGAGCTTCTGCCATCGTATCGAATAGGAAATTGCTATTGATATTTTTATTGTTGGTAAACATTTTATCAGTAGCATAAGCCATATACCGCAATTTTTTGGGAATGAAATTGAATTTGCGGTTTTTCAGCAACGACCAAAATCTTTCATAACCATAAAAAAGTTCATCTCCGCCATCGCCCGAGAGGGCTACTGTTACCTGCTTACGGGCATGGTTACATACTAGCCAAGTAGGTATTACCGAAAAATCTGCAAGAGGTTCTTTAATGCCTTGCATCACCTGTTCTAAATATATAGCTGCCTTGTCGGAGTCCATCATATCCAGCAAAAACTCAGTCTTGAATTTTTCTGCATAATAGCGAGCATCCTCACTCTCATCATGCTTTTTGCTATCGCTTCCTATAGAAAAAGTCTTTAAGGTTCCAGTAGTTTTCTTACTTGCATAGCTTACAATAAGTGGCGAATCAATACCACCTGAAAGGAAGGCCCCGAGTGGTACATCGCTCAGCATTTCATCACTAACAGCTTGCTTTAAAGATTCATTAATAATCTCCAATGCTTCTTTTTTATTATCAATAGTTGATTCTATATGGTTAGGAAATTCCCAATATATTTTCTTCGAAACAATACCACCTTTATCAAATATAATAATCTCACCCGGCCTTAACTGATGCGTACCTTGGTGCAAGCCCAATGGTGCAGGAACATAGTGCCATTTAAGATAAGTCTTTAATACTTCTTTATCGTAAGAAGCACCCTTAATAAGTGGGTGCAAAGCTACTTGGTCGTATTGACTGGCAAAAACCACATTGTTATTTTTGAACCCATAAAACACAGGTTTTATTCCTGCAAAATCTCGGGCCAAATATAGTTTTTCTGAAGGTGTATGAAAAGCAGCAATTCCAAACATGCCATCCAATTTTTCAATAGCTTTTTCAAATCCATATTCATCAATACAGCATAAAATAGTTTCTGTATCACTGTGAGATTTGAAGGTGTATTTATTCGCAGGAAGCTGTGCTCGCAATTCTAAATGATTATATATTTCGCCATTGAATACCATTACCCAATCATTCTTATGGCTGTGCATCGGCTGATTGCCGGCTTCGCTTAAATCTATAATTGCTAAGCGTCTAAAACCGAGACTGCACATTCGCCCGTCACACCAATAACCATCGGAGTCGGGGCCACGTTTTGCTGCCAGATTATTTAACTGAATAAATTCTCCTTTTGGCGTAAGTTTGAAGTTGGGAAGAAACTCCCCGAAGATTGCACACATAGATACTGCAAATATATATGTGAATTAATATTAAATTTGATGTTTGCCTTTAAAATATTTTTCCAATTCTTCTCTGCCAAGTGCGTTCAAAGTGAAGTCTTTTGTTAAGCCTCCTTTACGAGCTGAGTTCACACCGTACTGCATATCATGTAATCCTTCTTTTTTATGGGCATCGGGATTGATACTAACTGGAACAGACTTCTCCATACAGTAATAAAGCCATCGCCAATCTATGTCAAGTCTGTAGGGGTGAGCATTAAGCTCTATTGCGACACCATTAGCAGCACATGCATCTATAATCAATTTATGGTCGATTGGATACCCTGGGCGTGACAAAAGTAACCTTCCGGTAGGGTGACCTAAAATATTTGTATAAGGATTTTCGATGGCTTTAAGCAAACGCATATTTGCTTTTTCCTCATTCATTTTTAAATTTTGATGCACTGAGGCTACAATAAAATCGAAGGTAGCTAACACATCATTATTATAATCCAATGAACCATCGCCCAATATATCACTTTCTATCCCTTTAAATATTTTAAACGGTGCCAGCTCCTTGTTCAATTGATCAATTTCTATATGTTGTTGTTGCACACGTTCTATCTCTAATCCTTTAGCATAAACTGCTGTTCGGCTATGGTCGCATATACCGAAGTATTCATAGCCCAGTTCTTTGCAATATAATGCCATTTCCCTAAGCGAATGCTTGCCATCGCTATAAGTGCTGTGATTGTGCAAAATCCCTTTTAAGTCGCTTAGCTCTATAATTTTTCCGCCTTTTTTAGTTAACTCAATTTCAAGTTCACCTTCACGCATTTCTGGAATGATATAAGGCAGATTCAGATTACTATATACAGTTGTCTCGTCCACTTCTTTATCGGCAAGCGAAGTATATCCTATTTTGTTTAAATGCTCAGGCGTGGCAGTGGTTTCAAATAGTATTCGTTCGTAATTATAATCTGCACATTTATATATAATAGCAGGGTAGGAGCCCAATATATTAAATTGTATATAGGCATCTTGTTCGTCTTCAACTTCCAGTTGTGGCAGCTCTTGCAAATACTCTGAAAGATATTCTTCATTAGCAATACAAACCCATTCAAATAATTCCACTACATCACATTTGCGGCGAACTTGGCCAGATATTGTTATAGTTTCAAACGCATTTGTTTGTTCTAATAATGCTTGTATTTCATTCGCAACTTGCTCGGCAGTTACATAATGAAGTTTGCCCGTATTGCTCGCAATGAAATTAATTCCTTCTATAATAGTTTGCTGTGTTTTTTCACCAAATCCTTTGTGCTGCGAAAGTCTATTTTCATTACAAGCATATAATAGCTCGCCGACAGATTCTATGCCCAGTTCTTGCCAAATCTGTCTTACTTTTTTAGGGCCAATACCTTTTATATTGAGCATATCCATCACACCTACAGGCGTTGCTGCATGTAGGTCTTGAAGGTCTTTGAAAGAACCTGTTTGATTTATTTCATTAATTTTTGAAGCCAAGCTTTTCCCTACACCTTCTACTTTTTCCAATGCAGAAATATCCAATTCAGATAAATCTGTAGCGAGCTTATCAATACGATAAGAAGCACCTGCATAGCTTTTTACTTTGAATGGATCTTTGCCATGCAGGTCCATCAACTGACTATATAGTTTCAGTTGGTCGGCTATGGAATCGCTTGAAATCTTTGGCACCGGATATTTAATGAATGAATGAGGTTTGATTTAATTATTTATAATAGTTTGTCATGCTTTGTTATCCTGTCCGCCGCCGGTGGATGTCGAAGGATAATCGAAGCATAGTGTATAATAGGTCTTCGACAAACTCAGACTGAAAGCATTTGTCACACTTTGTCATCCTTAGTTTGTCGAAGGATTATCGAAGTGTTTATCTGCGACCGCTGCAGATTCTGTTCATCGCTCTCCACCACTCCGTCTCGTAGACGAACTACACGATAGGCAAATTTTGCTATATCTTCTTCGTGGGTAATCAGTATTACTGTATTTCCTTGTTGGTGTATCTCCTCGAACAAAGCCATAATCTCCATACTGGTTTTGGTATCGAGGTTACCTGTGGGTTCGTCGGCAAGTATAATAGCAGGATTGTTGACCAATGCCCTAGCTATTGCCACACGCTGGCGTTGCCCTCCGCTAAGCTCGTTTGGTTTGTGGTTCATGCGGTCTTCTAGCTTTACGTGTTTCAATACTTCTGTGGCTTTTTGTTCACGATCCTCCTTATTTTTACCTGCATATACCAGCGGCAAAGCCACATTGCCCAGTGCTGTTAAACGGGGCATGAGGTTAAATGTTTGGAACACGAAACCTATGTCTTTATTGCGTACTTCGGCAAGTTCGTTGTCATCCATTTTACTCACGTCGGTACCGTTAAGTATATAAGTCCCGCTTGTAGGCGTATCGAGGCAGCCCAGCATATTCATTAAGGTTGATTTGCCCGAGCCTGATGGCCCCATTAAAGCAACGTACTCGCCTTTGTTGATGACAAGGTTTACGCCTTTAAGTGCATGCACTTGCTCTTGCCCCACGGTGAAGGTCTTGGTGATTTCGGATATTTGTATAATAGGAGTCAAGGTAGTGGTTAATTGTTAAGGAGGGCAAATATAATATGAAAATGGGATTCAGGATTCAGGATTTGGGGGCTGACGCAGATATTATATAGGATAGTTTTGAGAGACAATTCTCCACATCGGTCGAATTTGCAATTCGTCCATCCTCTTATAGCGTTTGCAACGCGATGCAAAATCTAATATACCATTTCACTAGTGTCAGAGACGCAATAGGAATTCGAACAAATCACATTCGCCGTGGCGAATGCCCGATTGCTTACGCTAGATTCAGCTACCAACTATCATACCCCGGCACCCCATCCAAAAAAGTATATCCACCATCATTATTAAATGCACAACAAAAATGCTGTAGGCCATTGCTCACACATAAATAAGTAACGGGCAACTGTGTGCGGTAGCGGGCTGCTTGTTCAAATGTTTCGCGGCTTATCGGTATTGAGGGGGCTTTGCACTCAAGCAATAATGTGGGTAGTCCTTTATTATTATACACCACCACATCGGCACGTTTTTGCAAGCGGCCCAGTTTAAGTCCTGCCTCCACAGCTATAAGTGCAGCGGGCACTTTCAGCTCTTCTATCATATAATGTAGCCAATGTTGTCTTACCCATTCTTCGGGAGTGAGTGGGATAAATTTTTTTCGTATTGTGTCGTAAATCAGTTTTTTTTGCCCCCCAGTTACGGATTTCAATTCAAATTGATATTCGGGCAGATTGAGTTTCATTATTACACGGCAAATATATGGCAGCGGCAAAAACACCAGATACCGAAGGGCAATTTAAAACCATTATGCAAAATTTGCAGCAACGCAAGTTTGTGCCCGTGTATTTTTTGATGGGGGGCGAGCCGTTTTATATAGATAAGATAAGTAAATACTTAGAAGAACATATACTTACTGAGGGCGAACGCAGCTTTAACCAAACTATTGTTTATGGTCGTGATACCGATTGCAAGCAGATAGTAAATATGTGTAAACGCTACCCGATGATGGCCGATTACCAAGTGATAGTGGTGAAGGAAGCACAAAACCTAAAAGATACCGACAGCCTCATCCCTTATTTTGAAAACCCTTTGAAAAGTACTATACTGGTGATGTGTTGGAAAAGCGATAAGGTGGACAAACGTACCAAGTTTTATAAAGTAGTGAAGGAACTTCAAGTATTTGAGTCGCAGCCTGTAGCCGAATATAATTTAAGCAAATGGATTAACAGTTATATGCATGGTCGCCATTTGGTTATAGCTCCTCGCACCGCAGACTTGCTTGCCGCACATTTGGGTAGCGACCTTACCAAAATAGAAAACGAGATCGACAAAATTCTTATCAATAAACCCGGTGCAAAAGAAATAACCTCCGATGATATAGAAAAATATGTGGGTATTAGCAAAGAGTTCAATGTGTTCGAGTTGCAAAGTGCTATCGGGCAACGCAACTTAGCCAAAGCCATGAAAATAGTAAACAATATGGGGGAGGGGAGCAGCAGTAAAAACTCTATCATACCTACCATCAGTATATTATATGGATACTTTGCCAAACTATATACATTTCAGCACTTGCCCGACAAGGGTAATAACAGTGCTATCCAAGCACTCGGCGTCAATTATTATGGTATGGACGATTTTAAAAATGCAGGAAGAAATTATCCCAAAGGCAAAATAGAAAAAGTGATGGGGGTCTTGCTCAACTTCGATCTACGGGCAAAAGGCGTAAACGATACAGGCACAGCCGATAAGGAACTGTTCAAAGAAATGTTGGCCCAAATCATGACCTGATGCAACCATTCTTTGTCAAAAATTGTTTTACAGGTACAACTTTGAAATAAATGCCTTTGATTTGCATATCTAAAACCACTATTAACTAAACATGAAAAAATTATTTACACTATTTGCTATTATACCTATGATAGCATGGGGTCAAACACAGATTTTGCCAGCTCACAAATTCATTAAAATGACCCCCACAACAGATGCTGTTTTCCCAAACCCCGCACCTAAATCGACAACTTCCAACAAAACATCTTCAGCAAATTCGGCCGCAGGTTCTACCACTATTGGGCATACGGAATACGATTTACAATCGAATGCAGCAGTTGCCCGTCGTATTATCCAACTTCCGGGTAATAAGATATCTATAGTGTGGACCACAGCCAGCGATGCTTCGCCTTGGCCAAGCCGCGGAAGTGGTTACAATCATTATAATGGCACCACCTGGTTGCAAACAGATTTGAACCTTACCAAAAACAGAATTGAGAGCCAGCGTGTGGGATGGCCAAACCTTGGCGTAATTACCGAAAACGGAACTACACAAGAATTTGTACTGGCACACAATGTATCAACCACAGGATTGGCCGGTGGATTTATGTTCTCCAAAAATGGTGGTATCGGAAACGGTTCTTTCGCAGGTTCAGTAGTATTGGATGATACCTACAATGCAACTGTTTCTCCAGGCCCAATATGGGGACGCTCGGCAACCTTAAAAAACAAAATATTTTTGATAGGCACGTTCTCCGATTCAAATGCTACACAGCCAAAAACTTTTGTAAAATCAGGGGTTAGAGGACCAACGGTTTATTCTATATATGATGCAACTAGCAAAACATGGACAGTAAAAAATGAAACACTTCCCGGTTATGATTCGGTTCGCTATACTAGGGGAAATGGTGATGAATATGCAGTTGATGCAAACGACAATATCATTTCGTATGTTATTGGCGGCATAGCGGATGACCTTGCTTTGTGGAAATCGTCGGACGAAGGGCAGAATTGGACCAAAGTAATTATTGATTCTTTCAATAGAGCATTGCCTGTTCCCAATGGTTCTGATGTAATTTGTAATAATGGTTCAGTACATGTGATAGTTGACAAAAATGATATCACTCATGTATTCTATCCAATATTAGCGTTAAGCTACGATTCAATTACACTTACCGATACCGTACGTTATTACAAAACAAGTCCAACTATTAATGGAATCGTGCACTGGATGGATAAAATAGACCCTAATACGAATACTTATTATCCTGCAAGCATTATTGGTCAAGCTGTAGATATTGATGCCGACCAAGCACTCACTTTCCAAGCCAATGCAAGGAATCTGAATTATGGTGGTTATGGCCAGTCGCTCAATTTCTCTTCCACCAATGTAGTTAGTGCTGTAGTATCGCAGCCGTCAGCTTCTATTGATGATAGCGGTATTATATATGTTACCTATGTATCGTTGGTAGAACTTGATGAGAATACTGGCGACGAAGAAAACTTCCGTGATATATATTGTGTATATTCTCGCGACGGTGGTTTAACTTGGTCAACTCCGCTTAACATTACTAACACGATAGGTATTGAAGAATGCTATCCTGCACAAACCCGTTTGGCCGACAATAGTCTTCATATTACTTATCAAGAAAAAACTGACCCAGGTTCATTCGTTACCAGTGGAACCAATAATCCCTCTCAGACCTGTGATATCAAATATTGGGAATTACCTACCGCTTCTATCAAAAAAGGAAATGTAGGCATTGCAAAAGTGGAAAACAATTTGTTCTCAATCGGTCAGAACCAGCCCAATCCATTTAAAGAAATTACTTTTATTAACCTTGATATGAAACAAGCTGGCAAAGTAAATTTTGCCGTTACCAATTTGATAGGTCAACAAGTATATACTAACACATACAACTATAGTGCTGGTAAACAAACCATCGAGTTCAATGGTTCAAGTCTTGCCCCTGGCATTTATATATATACACTTGCTTCTAACGGTCAATCAACAAGCCGCAGAATGATTGTTAAATAGTGCGTGGCCGAAAACTCCTCTTTTTTAGTTCAAACACTAAATAAGAAATTACAATATATTAAAAAAGCTCGAACATACCTTGTTCGGGCTTTTTTAATGCCCTTCAAAAAAAATAAAAAATATATTTGTATCCATTGATATTAACCTTACTTTTGCAGTCCTAAAAATGGGGGCATAGCTCAGCTGGTTCAGAGCATCTGCCTTACAAGCAGAGGGTCACAGGTTCGAACCCTGTTGCCCCCACTTTTACACGTCAATAACAATACAGAAGCCGCAAACACTATAGTTTGCGGCTTTTTTGTTTAACAACCTTATTTACAAATAGACCCTTGGAGGTTTCTATATCGGTTACTCCCCATAAAAAGGGGCAACCGATATTTTACATAAACGTGTAAAACCTTACAACCACTCATTTTATTTTGTTTTTTATATTACAATTGCAGCCCTAAAACAAATCTTTAATCAAAATGATACAAAAACTTTCAATCCTATTTTGGCTCAACAAATCAAAAGCAAATTCCATTGGCTTTGCCCCTATAATGTGGCGTATTACTATTGATGGGGTGCGAAGTGGCAACTATAGCACTGGCAAGCGTATAAATTCGCAAGGCTGGGACAATAAAAAACAGCGGGCTACCTGTGTGATAGTGAACGGTAAAATAAAACAAATAGAACACGATTTAGATAAAAAATATTTGGAACTATATAATACAAACGGCTCAGTTGATGTGTTCACACTTTGCGACTATTATAATAAGAAAACAGATATAAACCCAAGCTTGCAAAACGTGTGCGAAGCTTATTTTATGCACCTACAGGACATGGGCGAAAAAAAGAAAATGGCAAGCGGCACGGTACGCAAATATAAAAACTATTATAATAATATTGCAAGCTATTTAATAAATGCACATAGCCACATAGCAGCCGAACAATTCGACCTAAAGCAAGCTGACTTGATGGATGCACATATAAAAAAAGGCAAGGGTTGCCAGCAGCTTAATGTAAATAAAATACTGCAATTTGTTTTCAATTCACTTGCACACGCCCGCGGGCTAGGCCGTATAAGTAAAAACCCATTAACGGGCTTGTGTTTTGCACCCATTGCGGCCAAGAAACCTACCTTCCTCACCAGCATAGAAATTGCCATGATACAAAACCACAAATTTGCAAGTACCAGGCTTCAGCATGTTGCCGATATGTTCCTATGGCAGTGCCACACGGGGCAAAGCTTTTTAGACTTTGCAAACTATCATAATAATACTAGACCTCTTTCATAATTTGATTCTAATAAATATAAAGGTTTGAAACACGAATTTTAAAACTTAGAATGCTGCCCTTTTTTATTTACAGCAGCCCGCTGCGGCGGGGTGGCAAAATAACAGCTCCCAAAAAATATAATTTG
>Ga0163151_10003625_pt1 | contig 21931 bp, 14 predicted proteins | sample OliLakLV19MP5IB2_FD_145596 | JGI IMG/M metagenome (GOLD analysis project Ga0163151, IMG submission 145596) | Freshwater microbial mat bacterial communities from Lake Vanda, McMurdo Dry Valleys, Antarctica - Oligotrophic Lake LV.19.MP5.IB-2 | ecosystem: Environmental > Aquatic > Freshwater >... | reverse complement strand
GGGCGTGATGCTCGCTGCGGTGCAGTTGAGCGCGACGTGGGAGCTGAAGACGCGCAGCCAGCGGGCGGTCGTCGGGGGGGAGCATTTGCCGTTCTACGGACATCTGCCGCCGTTGTATCTCACGCAGCTCGTGGCTCCGTGGTTGTGGTACGACCCGGCGATCGACCTCGACGCCGCCATCAACCGGCTGCCGGGGTCGGTCCCCGCGGCGACCAACCGGGCGGAGGCGCATCTGTACTTCGGGCTGATTCCGTTGGCGCTGATCGTCGGCGGGCTGGTGATCGAATCGCGCCGCCGCAGGCTCGACCGGTGGACGATCTTCTGGTGCCTGATCCTGCTCGCCGCCGTGGCGTATGCGACCGGTTGGCCGCTGATGGTGTTGCAGTACGTTCCCGGCTTCAACTTCTTTCGCGGGCCGGCCCGCACGGGGATTGTCGCGACGCTCGCCGCGGGGTTGTTGGCGGGACGTTACTTCGAGCAATTCGGCGGCTGGTGCCGAGGACGCCGCCTGCCGACGTTGCCGATGCTGCTGTTCTGGGTGACGGTCGCCGATCTGTGGTGGACGCCGCAGGCGGTCACGTACGCCTCGGTGATGGCTGAGCCGCCGATCCGGCGGCGCGATGTCAGCGTCGTGCGACAGTTGCTGTTGAAAGAGGAGCAGCCGCCGCGGCTGTTCGCGCCGGGGCAGAACCTGCCGAATCTGTTGGGGGTCTCGGCGTTGCCGGTGTATCTGGGCCTGGGACCGCAGGAGTATTTCGATCCGCAATACGCCGCACCGAAAGTGGATCCTGACGACCATCACACGTACTCCGCCGAGCGCGTGGCCTGGCTGCGCGCGGGAGGCGTGACGCACATCTTGAGTTTCGAGCCACTGGAACCGCGCGGCTGGCCGGTGGAACACGTCTGGACCGGTTTCGATCCGCTGCTCAACCCGGCGTGGGATCGGTTCCGCGAACCGGTGCATCTCTATCGCCTCAACGAAGCCCGCGGCCGGGTCTTCTGGGCCGATGCGGACGCGACCGGCTCGGCGACGGTGACGGCCTACGGCCCGCACCGCGTGCAGGTCCGGGCGGAGAGCGTCAACGGCGGGCGCCTCGTGCTGACCGAGCTGGCATATCCCGGCTGGGACGTCGCGGTGGACGGCGAACCAGTCGCGTCACCGCCAACCGAAGGGATGTTCCGGGCCGTGGATCTGACCGCCGGGACGCACGAGATCGTGTGGACCTATCGTCCGCGGTCGGTGTTCTGGGGGGCGGTGCTGTCGGCGATTGCAGGGATGGCGCTGGTGGTCCTGTCGCGCGCTCGATTCTTGTAGGGTGCAGTCGAGGCTTTGCGAGGCTCACCTTCTTCGTTGGAGTCCAGCCTTTAGGCTGTCTTCGAGAGACTCAAAGGAAGACAGCCTAAAGGCTGGACTCCAACGGGGTGAGCCTCGCAAAGCCTCGACTGCACCCTACAGAATGAGGAAGACGCCGTCGCTGGCGCTCCGGGCTGCGACGCGCTATTAATTCCGTTCGGGACTGTTCGGCTTCCGTTGCGGCAGATCCACCGTCAGATAGCGCTGCGCGTACTCGGCAAGTGCGTCGGCGAGTGCGGCGGCAGTCTTCGCGCGGGCCTCGGCGTTGCGGTAATCGGCTCCGAATTCGAGTTGGATGGCGTCGATCCCGAAGCCCTGATGGCTGCCGTAGGTCTGGACGATGTAGCCGCCGGTGAACCCGGACTGCTCCTTGCCGTCGTGTGGATCGGGATGCACCTTCCAGCCGCGGGATTTGAGCGACCCCCACAGGCTCTCGTCGCCGGTGTGGGCCGGCTCGCCGAACCGCTCGCGGAGCAGCGTGACCGTCTGCCCGTGCTTGGTGCCACGGAAGACGGTGTCCTTCGCCGTCCCCTGTCCATGCAGATCGAGCAGCAATCCGGTGCGGAATGTCTGCTGCACCTCGCGGCAAGCTTTGGCAAGGGACTGGTGATAGAAGTCGTAGACCGGCTTCGCGTCCGGGTCTTCATAGGCCTTTTCGGCCGGGCGGTTCATGTCCACGAACTTGCGGTGCGTCCGCGCGGCGACGACGTACGGCCGCTTGCCGAATTTCTTCTCGATGGCCGCGGCCACTTCTTTGACGAGTTCCTCCGTCCCGGTATCGCGGGAGGTGACGAAGCCGCCGGGCACCTTGGCGAGTCCCTCGCCTTCGCGCGGCACTTCAACGTCCGGAATCGGCAGCGTGCCGCCGTGCGGAGCCGACAGGATGATCGGCAACTGCCCGATCTGCACGGTGACGGACTGCGAGACATCGACCGCGGCTTGCGCCCAGACGCTGCGAGGTAACAATAAAAGACCAAAGGCGATGAAACACCAGCCAATCCAGCCGCGAGCAGGTCGTGACAGCCGCATGATCTCGTGATCCAGACGGGGAGGGGCGACGTTATCCCGGTGAGTATCCGGCTTTGCCCCGGTCGAATCCAGCGTGGAATTGAGGAACCGGGCCGGATGTTGGAGAGATCGGCATCATGACTCAATCGGACGTGCTATCACGATGTGCAGTTGTTCCGGCGGCGCCGGGACGCGAAAATGGCGGGATCATGGATGTCAAAACAACGACTGCGGCCCCACTCCAATCACCTTCCGCACCTGCGGCTACGTCGGCGTCGCTGCCACCGATCAAGACGTTGTTGCCGCCCCGCGCGGCCTTGATCTTCTGGGGTCACGCCCGCAAAGTCGTGGTTCTGGTGGTGGGCCTGACGGTCGTCCTGATCGGCGTAGCGCTCCTGATCCTGCCGGGACCGGGCTGGTTGATCATCTTCGGCGGCCTGGCTTTGCTCGCCACCGAGTTCGCGTGGGCTCGGTGGATGCTCAAGCAGGCCCGCTCGCGGTTCGAGCAACTGAAGCAGGCGGCGATTTCAACCTGGAACCATGGCCCGGCCGCAACAGCGCCGCCACGTTCCGACGATTGACAGGTTTTGTCTTCTGTAGGGTGCAGTCGAGGCTCTGCGAGGCTCACCCCATTGGAGTCCAGCCTTTAGGCTGTCTTCCTGTGAGTCCCTCGAAGACAGCCTAAAGGCTGGACTCCAACGAAGAAGGTGAGCCTCGCAAAGCCTCGACTGCACTCTACAAGACAAAGGCCATGTGGTTGTCATCGCGAGGCCATGAACGCCGCATGGTAAAACACCAGCCCGGTGATCGACGTTAGCGTCAGGTCCACGGTCGACAGCCAGCCCAGCGTCTTGTGCAACCGGCTGTGTGCGCATGGCTGCGGCGGGTTGGGCATGCGTCGCAAGGCCAGCACGATGGTCGTGACCCACAGCACGGGCGTCGTCGTCGCGAAGATCAGATGAATCCCCAACAGCCGCCGGACGTGGGCAATCTGCTCGGTCGACAGCGGCGGTTGCTGCTTGGCGACGACCTGCTCCCAGCCTCCCTGCACGAGATGCAGGTCGACCTCGAACGCCGACACGGCGACCAGCAGCACGACCCCCAGCAGCAGTTGCAGATTGCGGTGCAGCGCGTATTGCCGTCGCACCTTGACGGCGTACAGGCTGAACAGCAGGATGGGAACCACCAGCGCGAGGGCCACGACGACGAAATCGAGCATGAACGAGGCGCGGTTGCCCAGAAATCCGTCTCGCAGCATGATGGCCGAACATCCCCAAGGCACGACGATGAATGCGGAAACCGTATCACAACAGCGTGTCGCGTCCAACCCCGTCGCGCGACGGAGTCCGCATCGACAGGACCATTCCGGCCCCCTCGCCCCCGTCTTCGGGGGAGAGGGTCGGGGTGAGGGGGCGAGCGCTCCGAGCCGCACTCACTTTCAGACGTTCTTCAATCAACGCTCAGAAACTGCTAACAACCGCCGGTTGAACGCCTCGGGAAGCGCTCGGCCCCCTCACCCTAACCCTCTCCTCCGAAGACGGGGGCGAGGGGACCAAGCGCTGCAGCCGACACGAACGGCGCTATCTGGTGTGCTGCTGCTCTGGGCGATGTCCGCCATCGCCTCCTCCGCCGAGCCGCTGCTTCCGCCGGACGTGCAATTGAAGATGGTCGCCGAATGGGATCGCACGATCCGCGACACAACAGCGGCGATCGCCACGGACGCCAAGAACGTCGGTCTGTATTCCCGCCGCGGCGACGCCCTGTTCTTCTCCGCCCGATTTGCGGAAGCCGTCGCCGATTACGACCGCATGGTGGAACTCGATCCAACGACCGATGCCAGCCATTGGCGACGCGGCATCGCTCAATTCTACGCGCGCCGGTACGAACATGCGGCGGCGCAGTTCGAGCGGTATCACAGCTTCGACGACGTCGACCGCGAGAACGGCATCTGGCGCTATCTGTCGCAGGTCAAAGCCCACGGCCGCGAGAAGGCCCGGCAGGGTCTGCTCAAATATGCCAAGGACGACCGAGAACCGTTCCCCGCGGTGTACGAGTTGTTCGCCGGCCGCACGACGCCCGAGGCGATCCTGAAATCGATCGCCGACGCCAAGATCAGCCCCGCCGAGCGGCAGCCGCGCGAGTTCTATGCGGAGCTGTACATCGGTCTCAACGAGTTCATCGAAGACCAGCCGCAGACTGCGCTGACGCATCTGGAACAAGCCGCCCGCAATCCGTGGTGGCGGACCGCCGGTTACGGCCCGCACTACATGGGCCAGGTCGCCCGGCTGCACGCCGAATTGCTGCGCAAGGCGGCGACGGAGGTGAAACCCAAGACGCAGTGAGCGTACGCACCCGTTGGAGTCCAGCCTTTAGGCTGTCTTCACTTCCAAGACAAAGGCACAGCCTAAAGGCTGGACTCCAACAAGCCGTCACGACGCCCGATACGTCTCCGACCCCGGCGTGCCGTCCGTCACCTTCGTCACCCCGCGGTCGGGGTTGGCGGCGAGATGGCGCAGAATCTGGTACACCGTTTCGACGCGGTCCGGCTGCCCCATCGCCGCCGCCAGTTGCGACGCCGTCTGCGGCGATCCCGTAGCCTTGAGCGCCGCGACCAGCTTCGTCTGCACGTCGAGCACCTCGGCGGCGGCTTTCTTGCCGGCTTCGACACCGGGTTGGTGATAGGCGTTGATGTCGACCAGTTCCGCATACAATCCCACAGCCCGTTCGTAGAGCGCGATCAGCGCCCCGACCGTGCGGCCGTTGACTTCCTCGACGGTGATGGTGATCGAATCGCGGTTCTTCTCGGACAGCGCCTGCCGCGTGCCGAGCAGGAAGCCCTGAAGATAATCGCCCGTCGTGATGCCCGGATTGACGGCGATCGACGGCGCATTGCGGTCGCGCAGCACCTGGATGAACGTCGCAAAGAAATTCGGGATGCCGTCGCGAAGCTGCTGCACGTAGGCGTGCTGATCGGTGGACCCCTTGTTGCCGTAGACGGCGATCCCCTGCTCGACGACGCGGCCCTGCCGGTCGAACTCTTTGCCGAGCGATTCCATCACGAGTTGTTGCAGATACTTGCTGAACAGCGCCAGCCGGTCCTTGTAGGGCAGGATCACCATGTCCTTGAGGCCCTTCCCCTGGCCGACGTGGTGCCACATCGCGGCGAGCATTGCGGCCGGGTTCTGCTTCGGGTCGGACTTTCGCGTCAGCCGGTCCATCGCCGCGGCCCCGGCGAGCAGGTCCGTCGTGTTCATTCCCTGCAGCGCCGCGGGCAGCAGGCCGACGGCGGACAACACCGACGTCCGCCCGCCGACCCAGTCCCACATCGGGAACATCTGCATCCAGCTTTCCGCCTGCGCGGTCTTGAAGAGCGCGCTGCCGGTGGAGGTCACCGCGACGGCGTGCCGGGCGAAGTCCACTCCGGCGGCCTTGTACGCGGCCTGAATCTCCAGCATCCCGTTGCGGGTCTCCGGCGTGCCGCCCGATTTGGAGACAACGACGACGAGCGTTCGTCCGAGTTGGCCCTCCAGTTGGGCGAGAACGCCGTCGATGCCGTCGGGGTCGGCGTTGTCGATGAACCACATCTTGAGCGGATCGTTCGTCGCGCCGAGCGCCTGGGCGACGAACTGTGGCCCGAGCGCCGAGCCGCCGATGCCGACGTGCAGCACGTGTTCGATCTTCCCCTGCTGTCCCTGAATGACGCCGGTGTGGACCTGCGATGCGAAATGCGCGACCGCGGCCTGCGTGTCGCGGATGTCCTTCGTCAGCTCCGCCGACGGTGCGAGCTCCGGCGCCCGCAGCCAGTAGTGACCGACCATCCGTTTCTCGTCCGGGTTGGCGACGGCCCCCGCTTCGAGTTCCCGCATCGCCTCCAGGGCCGTCTGCAGTTTCGGCCACAGCGGGGCGACCTCGGCCGCCGTGAAACGGACCCGGCTGACATCGAGCGTGAAACCGAGCTCGCGGTCGACGATCATCAGATCGCAAAACCGCGTCCAGAGATCGTTTGCAGCAGTCATGGCGTCCTCACGGAAGAGTTGCCGTCACGATACCTCACCGGAGGCGGCGTCGCGAGCAATCGGATTTTAACCACGAAACACACGAACGGCACGAAAAGGAAGACAAAACAACCGCGAAGGCGCAAAGGACGCGAAGGACGATAAAGACTTGAGAGAAAAGCTTGGTTTCAGATTCTCGGCCCTTTGTTTTCCTTCGCGTCCTTTGCGCCTTCGCGGTATTCCAGTCTCTTCCCTTTCGTGCCGTTCGTGTGTTTCGTGGTTAATCTCTTGCCTGAAAACGAAAACACCGCGGCGATGTCCTGGGGGACAATCGCCGCGGTGCGGTGAGCGGTCAACCTGCCGCCGATTGCGACGGTGGAGTCGCTGGCGAATCGGGTGGGATGCGGCCCCGCCGAAACGGGCGCCGTCGCTCATCCAAACCCACGCTAAAAGGGTTGAGACCTCCGACGGAATGCGGGCGGACAGGTTGAACGGGCGGTGTTGTAGAGGGGAACTCCGCAGTGGGCAAGACCGATTTGTCACCGCCGGTGACGCTCGGGCACAACCCAAGATCGGCACAACGGCCGCGGAAACATCACACCAACCCGAAGTGTGAGCGAGGGCGAGCGCTCGCCCTCGCTCACGCTTCGGGTTGGTGTCTCCAGCGTGGCGGAACGCCCCGCCATCGGCTATTTTGCAGCGTCGATTCCGCAGCGCACACGTCTTCATCAGGAGTCCTCCCCATGAGCCGCGATCTGAACTTCGTCTCCCGTCGGCAATTCCTGCAGACCACGGCCGCCGCAACGCTTGCCGCCGCCACGCCCGCGCTCTTCGCTCAAACCGGCGACGATGCTTACCGCGGCTTCCGCGTGGGGATTCAGAGCTACTCGCTCCGCGGCTACGACGTCGAAACCGCGCTCAAGCACACGCAGACGCTCGGCCTCAAATTCTGGGAGGCCTACCCCAAACATCTGCCGATGAGCAGCCTGCCGGCCAAGATCGCGGAGCAGAAGGCCCTGGTTGCCAAGTACGGCGTCACGGTCACCGGTTACGGCGTGCTGCCGTTCAACACCAACGAGACGCAGGCCCGCAGCCAGTTCGAGTTCGCCAAGGCGATGGGCATCACGTCGCTGAGCGCCGATCCCGAAAAGTCCAAAGAGACGTTCGATCTGCTCGACAAGCTGGTCGCCGAGTACGACGTCGCCATCGCGATCCACAATCATGGACCGGGACACCGCTACGACAAAATCTCCGACGTCGCCGACATCGTCAAAGACCGGCATCCCAAGATCGGGGCCTGCGTCGACACCGGCCACTACCTCCGCAGCGACGAAGACCCCGCGGAAGCGATTTCCCGCCTCGGGAAGCGCGTCTTCGGCGTGCATCTGAAAGACGTGAAGACCGTCACCAACGATGGCAAATCGTCGAAGCAGTTCAAGATTCTCGGCGAGGGGGATCTCAACATCGTCGCGTGTCTCAAGGCGCTCAAGGCGTTCGATTACCAGGGCACCGTCGCGTTGGAGTACGAGGAGAACCCGGAGAATCCGCTGTCGGACCTGGAAGTCTGCCTCAAGAACCTGCGCGCAGCCGCCGCGAAGGTTTGAGGGATGAGGTTTGTGACGGCTCGGTTCGGAGTGAATCGACGCCGATTGATCCGACGGATTCTTGGTTTCCAGCCGCGGAGCGGCGGCAGATCGTAGCCCCCGGCGTGAGCCGGGGGTTGGAGACCACCGCTGACGCAAGCCCCGAAGGGGCGACAGACAATCCGTCGCGCGACGAAGTTCTGTCGCCGCTCAGCGGCTGCAATCCTACGCAGCCACCTTCCCCCGGCTCACGCCGGGGGCTACGGCCTGCCGCCCCTTCGGGGCTAAGAACGACGGGTACGAATGACGACCCTCAGTCGTCGTCCGTGGAATGTACTCAGGTCTGTGACACACACGCATATACGGAATGAAGACGCATTAGGGTTGAGGGCCCGAAGATAAGCTCATACGCTGGGATTATGGGCCGATCGTCGACCGGCTCCGTGTGATCGTCCGGTCGGGAGCGTGTGATGTTGCCGGTGCTGGCGTTGGGATTTGCCGCGCCGTGGTTGTTGTGGGGGCTGCTGCTGGCGGTCGCGCCGCCGATCATTCACTGGTTGTTTCGTCGCCGGTATCGGGAGACCTCGTGGGCGGCGATGCAGTTTCTGGTCGCCGCGGCGAAGCAGCAGACGCGGTGGAACCGGCTCGATCAGTGGCTGCTGCTCGCGATGCGGACGCTGATTCCCCTCGGCGCTGCGGTCGCGTTGGCCGGACCGACGTGGCAACTGGCGACCGGCGGGCTGGCGGCCGCCCCCGTGCGGCGCATTCTGGTGGTCGATGCCAGCCTCAGCCTGTCCGCCGTCGAGAACAACCGCCCGCGGTTCGCCGCGGTCAGGGACCGCGCGCTCGAACAGGTCGCGGCGTCGCGGCCCGGCGATGCGTGGCAACTCATTCGGCTCGCCGGTTCGCCGCCGCGGACGGTCATCGCGCAGTTGGCGCTGCAGACGGAACCGGTGGTCGAGGAACTGCACAACCTCGCCGTCACCAGCGAACGGGGCGACGTCCCCGCGGCCTTGGAGACTGTGCTCTCGCTGCTCGACACGGCGGAGGATGGTCGCCGCCGCGAAGTCCACATCGTCACCGATGCCCAGCGGTCCAACTGGCGGACCGCTGACGAATCCCAGCAGTCGCGGATTCAGACGCTGGTGGCCGCCATCGGCGCGCGGTCCAGAATCGTCTGGACCGACGTCGGAGCCGCGCCGCTCGACAATGCCGCCGTGACGGAATTGTCTCTGGATCAGCCGTACGTCCACGTCGGTCAGCCGATCCGCGCGACGGCGACCATCGAGCGCTTCGGCGAGCCGGCCGACAAGCCGCGCACGCTCGAATGGCGCGTCGATGGCCGCATGGTGGCCCGGCAGTCGGTGGACCTGTCGGATGAGGACACCGTCGCGCAGGTGCTGTCGTATGTGCCGACGGCGACCGGCGACCTGCGGATTCAGGCCGAACTCGACGGCGACGCCTTGCCGGTGGACGACCGCCGCCGCGCGGTGTGCCTCGTCCGCGATGCCGTTCGCGTGCTGCTCGTCGACGGCCGCCGGTCGGGCACGCCGTTCGAGAACGCGACCGATGCCCTGCGGCTGGCCCTCGCGCCGGACACCGACCGGTCCACGAACCCCGCGGAGATGAGCCACATCGAGCCGACGGTGATCGCCGACGGCGAGCTGCTCGGCGCGGACCTGCCGAAGTTTGACGTGGTCTTTCTGTGCGACGTGCAATTAGTATCTCCGCGCGATGCTGAGGTGCTCAAGCGATATGTCTCGTCGGGCGGCAGCCTCGTCATTGCCGCCGGGCCGCGATTGAACGCCGACAGCTACAACGCGCAGCTTTTCGAGAACGGCGATGGGTTATTGCCCGCGAAGTTGGGGGACATCGTCGGCGATCCCGCGCGGCGCGACACGGTCTACCTGTTCGAGGGGGGCGAGTTTCAGCATCCCATTCTCAGCCCGTTCCGCGGCAACCCCAACACCGGCTTCGAGCTGACCCGCACGTTCGCCTACCGGCAGGCCACGCCCGTCACCGGCAAGGCGACCGTGGCGCTCGCGTTCGACACCGGCGATCCCGCGATCGTGGAGATGCCGTTCGGCCGCGGCCGCGTGTTGCTGGTGACGACGGCGGTCGACCGCTCGTGGGGCACGTGGGCCGTGTGGGGTCACACGTTCGTGCCGATGATGCACGAAACTGTGCGATACCTCGTCTCGTTCCGCGCGCGCGACCGGCAACTTCGCGTCGGCGACCCCGTGGTCTACCGCCCGCTATCCACCGGGGTCGCCAGCAACTGGACGATCCGTCGCCCCGGCGACGCCCGCGAAGCGGTCACGGCGATGGTCAGCAGCGCGACGCCAGCCGTCATCTACGAGTCAACGTCCGAACCGGGGTTCTACGGCGTGGAGTCCCCCGGCTCGACAGCGATGACCGCATGGTTCGCGGTCAATCCCGATCCGCGTGAAAGCGATCTGCGACCGTTGTCGCCGACTGAGCTGCGAGACGGCCTGTTCGGCGGGCAATCGTTCGATGACGACATCGCACCGACGGACACTGGAAACGCCCTCGCCGCCGCGACCGATGACGCTCATTCGCTAGCGCGATGGCTGCTGGGCTGCGTAATTGTGTTCCTCGTGTGCGAACCCTTCGTCGCCTGGAACCGTCTGCTGGGTGGCGGCGTCGCCGCCGCGTTGGCGGCCACGGCCCTCGCCGGCTGGTTCGCCGGCCCCTGGGCCGCCGTCGGAGCGGCGATGGCCTGCGGCGGTGTGGCCGCGTGGATGTTGCAGAACCGGGCAGGAGTCGCGATGCGAATGTAAGATGTAAGTTGTCAGCGTCTAAGCGACACCACGCATCAATCGGATTGATGCATGAAGAATTTGTCCACAGATTTCGCCGATTGCGCAGATTCAAGACAGGACCATCGGCTCGCAGGAATCAATTCAGAATCTCCTCAAACTCGTTGTTCCAAATCTGCGTAATCGGTGAAATCTGTGGATAAACTCCTGTCACCAAAGCAGAGTTTATGACGGAGTTTGGGAGCGTCACGTTTGGCTGCCAAGAAGCAACGCAAGATTCGCGTCGATCTCCGCAAAAACCGCGCGCCGACGGCCCGCCGGAACGACCTCACCCGCGCGCATCAGGACGATCAGCTCGACGGCGCACCGCACGCCGACGACGCCCGCATGAGCGGCAAGGGGGGCCGCACCCGACGGCGGACGATCATCGGCGAAGTCACCGACGGCGATCAGGTCGTGCGGGCCGTCGATGCGTCCCTGTGTCAACCCGGCCGCGTGCTGAAGGCGATCGGCGCGACGCAATGCACCGTGCAGGACGAGGCGACCGGCGCGCTCTACGAATGCTCGGTCCGGCGGATGCTGCGGACGATGGCCTCCGATGAACGAACCGCCGTCGTCGCCGGCGACCGCGTGCTGTTTCAGCCGCTCGATGTGAAGCGCGGCGTCATCGAGCGCGTCGAGCCGCGACAGGGGGTGCTGTCGCGCGGACATCAGTACCGCGAGCACATTCTGGTCGCGAACGTCACGCAGGTGATGATCGTCGCGTCGCTCGCCGAGCCGCATCTCAAGCCCGCGCTGATCGACCGGTTTCTCATCAGCGCCGCGAAGGGGGGCGTGTCGGCGGCCATCTGTTTCAACAAGGCGGACCTCGTCGACCTGACCGAGCTGCAAGCGGTGATCGGCCTCTACAACCGGCTCGGCTACCCGACGGTGGTCACGAGCATCGCCACCGGCTTCGGCGTCGAACGGCTCCGGCAACAGCTTCGCGGCCAGCAGACGGTGTTTGCCGGGCAAAGCGGCGTCGGCAAGTCGTCGCTGCTCAATGCCATCCAACCGGGCCTGGCGCTGCGGACCGGCCTCATCAGCGAGACCTCGCAAAAGGGGAAGCACACCACGCGGTCGGCCGAGCTGCGGCAACTCGACTTCGGCGGCTGGGTGGTGGACACGCCGGGCATCCGCCAGATGGCGCTGTGGGACGTCCCCGCGGGGGAAATCGAAGCCCACTTCCGCGAATTCCGCCCATTCGTCCCGCAGTGCAAATACCCGAACTGCCTGCACATGGAAGAAACCGGCTGCGCGATCCGGCAAGCCGTCCGCGACCACTTCATCACACACCTGCGGTACGAGAGCTACCTGCGGCTGGTGATGGGGGATGAGTGACGAATGGCCAAGGTTCAATGGCCAAGGTTCCAGGAAGAGCGTTCTCGCTTCAGTCGGTGATGTCCAGCCATGCTTCAGCCCCAGCGGGGCGGCAGATCGTAGCCCCAGGCGTGAGCCTGGGGTTTTCGTCGGTCTATGATCGCAAGCCCCGGAGGGGCGGCAGAAACCGAACGACCTCCGGCTTTCTGTCGCCCCTATCCGGGGCTAGTGTGATGACAGGGCCAACGTCTTTTACAAGAGGCCGAGTTTGGCGAAGAGGCGTTGGGGTTTGCGGGAGTGACTGCGAAAGGTGGCGGCGAAGTTTTCGGCGGCATCGGCGCGAAGACATGCGAGGGCGGCATTTCTGAGGGCCGCGAAGTTTTGCGGTGCGTGCCCCCGACTGATCGTCGAGCGATCCTCGCGGAAGACAACGTCACGGACCCAGTGCAGGCCGTTCTCGATGGCGCCCCAGTGGCCGCGGACGAGGGCCTGCCGCCGCGCGGCCTCCGCCCTGGCGCGTGGCAGCGAGGTGACGAAGTACCGCGTCTCGACGACCGTTCGGCCGCGATGCCGCCGCTGACAGACGACGCGCAGGATCTGTTTCACACCCGGCCAGCGGACGTGATCGTTGAGCGCGACGGTGCCCGGTGTTCTCCAGCCCAATGGCAGGGCCCCCCTGGGCGCAGCGGCAACGTGAGGCGGAGCGCGCGACGGCCGCGACGGTGGACAAGGGGCATGGCCGCCTCGAACGCCGGACCCTGACGGCCAGGAGCGCGCTGAATTCGCACCTCGCTTGGCCGGGCGTCGGTCAGGTCTGCCGCGTCCTCCGGACCCGCACGATCCGCGGCCGGACCGAGACCGAGACGGCGTATGATGTCACCTCGCCGCCGCGCGGACGCGCGACTCCTCGAACTGGTGCGGGGACACTGGGGCGCGATCGAGAACGGCGTCCACTGGGTCCGCAAGATCATCGGTCGCATCGGAGAAAAAGCTGGCGTGAAGGTGAGCGCCACGAAGTTCGCTTCGGCCCACGATTTCCGACGGGCGTTCGGTTTCCCCTGGGCACAGCTCGTTCTGCCGCAGCACCTGAAGGCACTGATGCGGCACGCGGACATCAAAACCACCACGCAGTTCTACGTCGGCTTGAGCGCCACCCGGACCGCCGATGCGACACGCGCCGCGACGAAGCGCGCGTTTGGTAACACTCTTGGTAACAGTGACCTTCTTCACGGCCACCCGCCCGCCCCAACAGAAGTCGAAAACGCTGTTTCCCAAGTGGATTTCCAAGCACGCCCGGAAGGACTTGAACCTTCGACCTACGGTTTAGAAAACCGTTGCTCTATCCGGCTGAGCTACGGGCGCAAGGCTGCGATCACAGCGATCTATTGCGTCTACCGTCCGTCAGCCGTGGCATGATGACACTCGATTCCACCGGAGATCCCGCCGGCCGCCGACCCGCACGCCCTGTGCGTCGGAAGGCCGACCAGCCATCCCCCACCCACCCGTCGCGCGCTGGTAACGCCGTCGCGATGCGGTTGTGAACCCAAGAGAACCTACCCGATTTTCGCCGCCGGGGCGACCCCAAACTGGCCGCCGTTCAGTATCGGCGACGGCGAGACGGGCTGCAAGCCGGATCGTATCGACGGATCTATTGGCGGCAAGCTCCAGACACTCAACCGGCCACAGGACGGCGAATCCGTTCAGCCAATCGGCGTTCCACATCCGCCCACGGCACGGCCCGCGACGGATCGGCATCGAGTTCCGCAGCCCGCCGGTCGAGCGTCGCCGCCCATTCGTCGCTCAGCAAGAACGACTCCTCCGCCTCCAGCGACGCCGCCAACTCGCGGATCACCTCCAACCGCACAGGCAGCGTCTTGCCTTGGGCGAGTAGGTCGAGTTGCAGGTTCGACATGGCACACCCTCCGAGGGAAACTGTACCGCGCAAGAAAAAAGCCGCCCTGCCAGTGGCATTGCGGCCGGTTGCCCCGTAGGGCAGAGCCTGCGAATGTTTTGTCTTTGTTGCGGAAAGACTCGCGGGCTCGGACGACCTAATCTTGGTAATCCCGAAATGCCTTGAGCAAGCCCGCGAATGAGTCCGGTTGATATTTCTGGAACTCCTCCTCGTCCACAAACACGAATCCGAACCGAGTCTCATGCTGAGCGGCGTTGATGTCCTGGCACCATTGCTTTAGCCGGGCGATTTTCAGCGGGTCGTCCAAGTCCTCTCGGCCCTTGGTTTCCACGATGTAAATCTCTGCCGGGGAGACCTGCACGAAGAAATCGGGATAGTAATTGGAGATGTCACCGTCGGCGTTGACGTAGTCCAGCTTGAACCCGACGGCGAAATAGTTTTTGGCGAAGGAGACGATCTCGCCGTCGCAAGTGTCGAGAAAAGCCGCGAATTCCAACTCGAAATGGCTGTCGCCGATGATGCGATTGAACACGCTCAGCTTGGGAACGATGAAACCCTGCTCCTTCGCCACGAAGGGCCGGGTGGTGCGAAGTTTGATCCGGTCGCGAATCTCGGCGTTGCCCTTGTCCTGGACCGTCAGCGCGTTGATCCCCTTCTTGAACTCTTCGATGATCGTTCGCGTTGCCTGAACTTCGGACAGGTTGCGGAGCGTATTGGCGTCATCCAGTTCCACGGTGCGGCCGAAGAGCTCATCCCTGACAAACGCCTTGACCTTGGGGTACAGCACGTCGTACCCGCTGACGAGCCTTAAGTCCTTCATGATCGTCTGGGCGAAGTAGCCGATCACGCTCCGATAGTCCGCCACGCCCTCGGTGTCGAGGTAAGTTGTGTGCGTAATCTGGCCGGTCGCGATGTCCCGGAAGACGATCTCCCGCTGCTGCTCCGCGCTGAATTGCTGATACATGACCTGCGTGTGACCGAATGCCGACGGGTCCAGCAAGTTGAGGTTCTTGTATTCCCGATAGACGCGAGCCGTCAGCACGGGAATCTCGATGTCCAGCGTCTCCAAGTCCTTCTTTGGGTTCGCAGTGTCGATCTCCACGACAATCGGCGCCTTCGGCCCGGTCCCCGGACCCATCGGTTTGCGTTCCAGCTCCACCCCTTCCGCCTGGATCGACTCGACGAACTCCATAAAGGCGTCGGTTCCGACCACGCTGACGTACTCCGTCACGTTGCCGGGATACATCTTCCGCAAACCGCGGCCCAGCGTTTGTTCGGGAAGAATGTTGCTCTTGGCGGCGTAGGGGCGCAGGCCGACGATGGTCGTCACATTGCGGACGTCCCAGCCCTCCTTGAGCATCATCACCGAGACGATGGCCTTGAACGGGTTGTCAGCCCGGTCGATCTCATTGGCCAACTTGCGAAGTTTGTCGAGGTCGTCCTTGTTCTTGCTGCTCGCCGCTTCGGAAATCTCGCCGTTGCTCTTGGTGTGGATCACCAGCACGGCGTCCTTCAGCTCGGGATACGTCGCCTCCAGATACGCGGCGACGTCGTCGCAATTCCTGGTGTCGTCCGTCATCACGAACAGAATCGACTTCTTGCCGAGCTTTTCGTGCTCGTCGAACGCCTTCCGCCATTCGACCACGCCGAGATTCAGGTAGTCCGCGTACTTCTCGGTGTATTTCGAGCTTTGCTTCTCGTGCAGCTTGGCCCGGCTGGCCTGGTCCGGCAGCACCGGATGCTTCACCACATTTTGATAGATCGCCTCCACCAGCGGATAGTCGGACACCGTCTGGACGAAGATCGCCCCGTTGTTGTGCTTCGGAGTCGCGGTCACGTCGATCTGGATCGACAACGCCGAGTCCTTCTGCAACAGCCGGTTGTGGATGTCCTGAATCGACTGGAACCAGGCCAGACTGGCGTCGTGGATGTGATGGGCTTCGTCGTTCAGGACGGCCAATTCTTCGATGTCCCGGACGATCATGCCGAGATCGACCTTGCTGTCCGTCGTCCCGCCGGTCGGACGCGGCCCCAGGAAATAGGCGGTCGTGTCCTCGTCGTCGGCGGAGGGGAGCGATTCGTTGCCGGCATACACGCGGTGGATGTTTGTCAGGAAGATGTTGCCGGTCTTCCGCACGACGCGGACGTCGTCCTGCACGTGCAGCGTCAACTGGAAGTCGTCGCGCCAGTCGCGGCCGTCGAAGCCGTTGTCGGGCAGCACGGGATCGTGGAAGAAAATCCGCAGCCCCTGGAAGTCCTTGTAAACGCGGTCGAGGACGATGATGTTCGGCGTGATGACCAGAAAGTTCCGGGCCAGCGTCGAATCCGGTTCGTAGGTCTTGTGAAAGAAGCTCCACGCCAGCACCAGACTCAGCACCTTCGTCTTGCCGGAACCCGTCGCCATTTTGACCACGAACCGCCGCCACGTTTCATCGAACATGCCTGTGGAGACCAGCCCGGACGAATCGAACCGCAGCAGGTCGAACTTGTCTTTGACGCCCACCACGTCATACAGATAGACGATGGTTTCCAGCGCCTCGCGCTGGGCGAAGTAGTATTGGAAGTCCGCCAATGTTCCGTCGTTCGACGGCAGCAGGTGTTGATGGCCGAACCACCAGCGGAGCAAGCTGCGGCTGGTGCCGGCCGCGCCGTCATACCCGCCGTTCCGCCACGCCTGCACTTCCTTGCGGAGCGTCGTCACCAGCGGCGGCAGCAGTTTCTCAAAACTCGTGGTCCGCAGGGCTTCGTCGGCCGGAAACCAGCGCAGGGACGGTTCGAGGATCGCATGCGGATCGTTCGGGAAACTCGGATGAATGGCCATTACCGTTTCCCTCCCAGCGACACATCCACGATCGTCATCGTGTCGTTGCCGAAGATGTCCACGACTTTGACCGCGATCTTCACCCGCTTCCGCGCCGAGTCGAATTCGCGGGCCGCGCTGGTCAGCTCCAGCGACCGGTCCTTCTTCGTGCGTAAGCTCTGCCATTCGTTCTCGAAGATGAAGTCCCCCGTCCACTGCTCCTCGACCGCGCCGGTCGCGGCGTCCTTCACGCGGATCATTTCCCGCTTGTTCTCGAAGTCGAAATCGACCGACCAGTAGTCGATCCAGTCGGTCCACTCCTTCGTCAGCTTCTCCTTCGTGACGATGCCATTCTTGTCTTTGGAGATTTTGACGATCTGCCCCTTCTCGACGACGATCTTGCTCCCCTTCTCCTTCAGCGTCTCCGCCGCCTGCTTCGCGCTGTCCTGCGAATAGAAGACCGAGAAGTCGGTCAGCTCGACGGCGACGGTCCGCCCCTTCACCAGCGGCTTGACCTCGATCGCCGCCACGTCGTGGAACACCACCTGGTCCTTCTCGACGGCCCGCTTGTCGAACACGTCGGCGGGGATGTACTTCGGCTGGATGTCGATCCCCTTCGACTTCGCCTCGTCGAGGACGTTGGGGAACAGCCCCATCTCGAACTCGAAGCCGAGCAGGTCCACCCGCGTGATGTGCTTCTGGCGGGATTCGAGGATGATCTCCTCGACGAACAGCCGCGTGACCGGCAGGTTGACCGGGCCGACCACCACCATCCGGCCGGCCTTCTTGCCGTGAAACGTCTTGAGGCCGGTCGTCGGCTCCGCCTTATAGGCTCTGAGAATGAGCGCCAGAAACTCGGCTTCTTTGGCGGCGAGATATTGCCGTTGCTCGTCCTCGCGCAGACTCTCCAGCCCCCCCCCTTGACATCGCCGGCATAGTGCTGGCGTTCGTACTTGCCGAGGTTGAGGATTTCAAACGCGCGGTAGGTCTGGTCCTGGGCCTTGCGTTGGCGTTGGACGCCGATCAGCCGTTTGCGGGTGGTGTGAATGGCGAACTTGCCGAGATCGCTGACGATCCACTTCCGCCCGAGCTTCTCCGCGACCGCCGCCGTCGTCCCTGACCCGCAGAAGAAATCCGCGACGATGTCGTTCTCGTTGGAGGAGGCGTTGATGATGCGCTCGAGGAGGGCTTCGGGCTTTTGAGTGGGATAGTTGACGCGCTCTTTCGCTTGTGGATTGACAGGAGGGATGTCGTCCCAAGCTGAATCGACAATGTCGCCCTCAACATCGTCGAGATAAATGATACGAGTTCCGCCCGCTGTGGGATTCACATCGTCTCGATAACGTCGTCCATCCTTGTCCGTTTTCCATCGTTTCAAATAGTCCTCATTGTGCGGGCGAAATTGCGTGTGCCAGACAAAGTCATCTCTTGTTTTGCGGTAAGAAATAATGTCGTCGTGTTTTTGCGGAAACTTCTTGGCCGTCTTTCGTTTAAATGAAAAATACGACCAGATGACCTCGTTGAGAAAATGATCCACACCGAAAACCTCGTCCAAAACTTGCCTCAAATGATGCACTACTCGCCAGTCGCAATGCACATAAATGTTCCCATCCTCCGCCAGCAGGTCGCGCATCAGGATCAGCCGCTCGTAGATCATGCTGATGAATGAGTCGGCTCCGCGGCCCCAGGTGTCGCGGTAGGCGATTTCTTCGAGGATGTTCGGCTTCTTCGTGAACGTGTCGTCCCCGATCTCGATGTCCATGCTGAAATCGGCCCCCACGTCGAACGGCGGGTCGATGTAGATCAGCTTGATGCCCCCCTGCGCCTCGATCTCCTCCCGCAGCGGGCCGTTCTTCAGGCTGGACAGAATCAGCTTGTTGTCCCCCCAGATCAGCTTGTTCGTCCAGCCCGAAAGCTGCCGGCCGCGCTCGTCCATGTTGAACAGCGTCGGCCGCTCCTTGACCTGTTCGGCGCGCGGCTCGTCGACGTGCTCGATCGTCTGAAACGGCAGGACGACGTTGGTGACTTCGTTCGTCTTGCCGTTCCAGACGAGTTCGACCTCGCGCTGATCGTCGAACAGCAGAAACCGGTACTTGTCCGGCAGCGGCCGGTCGGCTTCCAGATGACGGATGACGTCCTGCTTCTCGGCGGGGGTCAACTGGGCCATGGAAGGGATGCTCCGGAGGCGGGGTTCGTGGGTAAGGGCCTGACCCGCGAGTGTGGTCCGTCGGCGGGGAAGTTTCAACCGAGGGCGTCCGCGGTGCGTTCTTGAACTCGTCGCCTCGTTCCCCTGCGAAGACCTGGGGATGGTTGTCGTCGATCATCCCCAGACGACGTACTCGCACGCGGCGCTCGCCGAACTGATGCGGCAGGACGCCGTCGTCGTGATCTGCGGCCGCGATCATCTGCCGTGCGGCATCGTGCCGCCGTTCGCCGATCACAATCAGGTGGTCTCGCGGATTCAGTTGCAGGTCGGCGTCGGGCTGCCGCTCAAGAAGCGGCTGTGGCAGCAATTGATCCGGGCCAAGATTCTCGCCCAGGCGGAGAACCTGCAGCCCGACACGCCGCCCGCACGGCGGTTGCGCGAGTTCGCCGCCAGCGTCCGTTCCGGCGACCCCGACAACCGCGAAGCCCATGCCGCCCGCGCGTATTGGGCCGCCTGGCTGATGCTGGCTCCCGAGGCGACCCCGACGGGGACGGTCTCAATGCGTTGTTGAACTACGGCTATGCGATTGTGCGGGCGGCGCTCGCCCGGGCCATCGTCGCCGCAGGACTGCATCCGGCGCTGGGGCTGCACCATTCGCACCGCAGCAATCTGTTCTGTCTGGCCGACGATTTGATCGAACCGTTGCGCCCGCTGGTCGACGCCTGCGTCCGGCAGTTGGCATTCGCCGGCGAGACGGAACTGACGCAGCCGGTGAAGGCGGAGCTGCTCGATCTGTTGACCGCGGAGGTGCAGGTCGGCGAGTTCGCCGGGCCGCTGATGGTCTCGCTGCACCGCTACGTCGCGTCGCTGGTGAAGGCGCTCGAGGGCGTTGCCCGCGAGCTGGAGGTGCCCGTCCGATGCAACTCAGCAGTTACCGCAGCATGTGGCTCGTAACGATGTTCGACCTGCCGGTGGACACCAAGGAGGCGCGGCGGCGCTACACCCTGTTCCGCAAATTTCTGCTGACGGACGGCTTCACGCAGCTACAATACTCGGTGTATGGCAGGCACTGTGCCAGCGAGGAAAACGCCGATGTCCACCTCAAGCGGATCGAGCGCAGTCTGCTCCCGGACGGGGAGGTTCGCATCCTCACCGTCACCGACAAACAATTCGAGCGCATGCGGATTTTCTGGGGGAAAATCCGCCAATCACCGACCGAACCGCCGGGTCAACTGGCCCTTTTCTGAAGCCCGGAAAGCCGCAACGCAATTCCGGGTTTCAAGTTTGGGCGATGGGAGTATAACCGATCCGACCCCGCGAGCAGTCCGCAACATCGTCAATGAGGCGCACGGGCTGAGCAAAGTGTAACCGATCCGACCCCGCGAGCAGTCCGCAACACAAACAGCAGGACAGTTATCCCTGGATCGAGTGTAACCGATCCGACCCCGCGAGCAGTCCGCAACACAAACAGCAGGACAGTTATCCCTGGATCGAGTGTAACCGATCCGACCCCGCGAGCAGTCCGCAACCGCCCGCTGCGCGGGCGGTTGCGGACTGCTGAAGAATCCTAAGAGGGTGGGCTATTCTCGGTGTCTCAATTGTTCTGCAGCCTGGTTCGCTCGCTAAATCGAGCGGCAGGTCTCTTCGGTCGCCGCGACTTGGGACTCCCGAATAAGTCCCGACTCGGCCGCCCTGGGCCGTTCGCGGCGACCGAATGACGCCTGCCGCGGGGATTCGTCACGTGGCAGGCGCTGAATCCCATTGCCGACTTGCGGCAGTTCGTGCCGACAGTATGCTGACGGCACCGAGTCGGCATTGACACCAGTTAATTAACTGGTGTACGGGTTCTGCGCGAGGACGACGACAGTGCAAACCACTCCTCAGGAACAGCACCCGGACGGAAGCCGAAAGCTGGTCGATAGCTCTTGTGTTCGTGCGTCAAAGGAATGAAGCATGTCAGCGAAGGACAGCGAGGATCAGCCCGTCGAGCCGGAAGCGCAGCTGAGCGGCGAGGACGAGGGAGACCGCAGCCCTCGGAGCCGCTCAGCCTCGCGGATGTGAGCGGGCTGGATGTGGTTCCAGCAGGTGCGTGCCCAGGTAACACGCACCTGCAGAGTAGCCATCGTGATGTGAATCCCTTATTGGCCATTTCGACCTTTGCCATCGATTATTGGGACACTGGCGGCATCGTCACCTGGGACATTGGCAAGGCGGCTCCTTTTCGAGCGATGCTGCAGAAACGCTTGCAGCGGGCAGTCGAGTTACGGGCGCCGGTGGCCTTTGATTTGCCCGGTTACCCGATGCTGCTGCATGAGAGGGGAATCGGATCTCGCGGAGACAGCCGTCGCGAGTTCCAGTTGGAGTGTTGCGGGATCAAGATTGGACTGTCACCTCGCGACAGCCACAAACGCCAGCTTTACAACTACTCCTGTATTATGTCTGGAGAAGCTTGTCTCGTGCTTGGAATCGAGCAAGGTCGAAGGATCGTCACGGACATCATCAGTCTGCTCGGTGGGACGGTCGTCGACGAATGGGTCAAACGAATTGACCTCTGCCTCGATGTGCCGGGGTTGTCTCTACAGCGCGAGCTGCTTCCCGTATTTGAAGCGGGGCATCTGACGACGACAGCATCCGTCTGGAATCCCTGGGATGGGAAGAAAGGAAAGACTGGTTTCACGGTTTCGAGTCGAGGTCGCGTGACACTGAACTGTTACGACAAAGTGATCGATGTCCTGAGGAAGGGCGACGGCGTATATCTCGCCGCGATGGAACAGCGGCGATGGCATGGTCGGACTCCCGACGCAGCGACCCGGATCGAATACCAAGTTCGAAAGGCATGGCTCGATTCTTATCAGCTAAGGACAGCTGAGCTGGTCTTAGAACCTGTTTTCAAATGGATAAACGGTGCTGTGCGATCCGCCGGGACATCAGGTGAATCATGCGGATGTAAATCAGGGTCTCGGTGGTCTCCGGCAGCCGCTCGTAGTCTTTGCT
>Ga0163151_10003620_pt1 | contig 21958 bp, 11 predicted proteins | sample OliLakLV19MP5IB2_FD_145596 | JGI IMG/M metagenome (GOLD analysis project Ga0163151, IMG submission 145596) | Freshwater microbial mat bacterial communities from Lake Vanda, McMurdo Dry Valleys, Antarctica - Oligotrophic Lake LV.19.MP5.IB-2 | ecosystem: Environmental > Aquatic > Freshwater >... | reverse complement strand
GTTCAGATTAATACAAAATCAAGCCGGAATCAGTAACCTGCTGGGCAACCTGGGTGCCGTCTTTTTTAATCAGGGAGATAATGTAAAAGCACTGCAATATTATCTGGAAGCGCTTGAAATCTCAGAAGTAATTAAAAACGAACTGCGCACGGCAACCTTATTGGTCAATATCGGACTGATCTATATGGAAAGAAACGAATTGCCTCTAGCTGAAGAATATTTTCAAAAAACCCTGGTATTGGCCAAAAAAATAAACTATTCCGATGCCATAGGCACCGCCTCGATAAACCTGGGAGATATAAATGTCAAGAAAAAAGATTATCAGAAAGCAACAGAATATTTAAACATTGCCATAGCCACCTTTAAAGAAGCAAACAATACAGCTATTTGTGAAGCCCTGCGTCTTTTTGCAGAAATAAATATTATCAAAGGCCTATATGATGAAGCATTAAAATACCTGAACGAAGGTTTGAGCTTTGCCGAAGTAAAAGCGGCCAAATATGAACAAGCCAAACTGCTCAACACCAAGGCAGACGCTTATTTTCATAAAAAAGAATACCAGGAGTCGCTAAATCTGTATACTTCCGCCATCAAAATATCCAAAGAAATAGCTTCCAACTCTGAATTGAAGGTTTCCTATGAAGGCGTAACAAAAATTTACCTGACCACTAAAAAGTTTGATAAAGCAGTTGAAGCCCAAACGCTTCTGATGGCTGTGAAAGATTCCATTAACAGCAGTGCCCAGGATGAAAAGATTTCGGAATTGAATCTCCTTTATGAGATGAATAAAAAGGAAACAGAAAATCAATTATTAAACCGGGATATCGAACTTAAGCAGACACAAATAGCCAGATCAAAATTATACCAAAATTTTCTGTTGGCTGTTGGACTGTTTTTGTTGATCACCGTTGGGGGAGTCACGTATTCTTACACTTTTGCCCGTAAAACAAATAAAATAATTACCAATGAACGAAACAAATCAGATGCTTTGCTTTTAAATATTCTACCCAAAGAAACCGCCGAAGAATTAAAAACCAGGGGAATGGTGGTACCCAAACAATTGGAAAATGTTACTGTTTTGTTTACGGACTTTGTCGGTTTTTCGAGGATTGCAGAACATACCAATGCCGATGCTTTAGTCAATAGTCTAAATTACTATTTTAGCTATTTTGATGAAATTATAAATAAATACCAACTCGAAAAAATAAAAACCATCGGAGATGCTTATATGTGCGCAGGTGGAATAAAATCCACCAATACCAACGTGTCGGTGAATGCCATGAATACGGCCATTGAAATCCTGGAATGGGTAAATTCAATTAAAGAGCAAAAACCAGAAGGTATTGAATTGTTTGATATCCGGATTGGCCTGGCTTCCGGCCCTGTAATTGCCGGTATTGTGGGAAAAACAAAATTTCAATTTGACATTTGGGGAGATACGGTCAATATTGCCGCCCGGATGGAGCAGGCGAGCAACATCAATAAAATTAATGTAGCAGAAAGTGTTTATAATCAGGTTAAAGACTATTTTAACTTTGAATATCGGGGAGAAATAGATGCTAAAAACAGGGGACAATTAATTATGTACCACTACCTCAGCAAAAAAACTGAACAGGCTTCGTAGGCGCTCTCCGGTTTAATCAAGCTTCAATGCCGTATTCAACACCTGTTACCGATGAAATCATTTTAAGCATCCCTCTATTTTCAGTCCGGGCACTTATTTATTAATCATTAGTTTCTTACTATAGACGCTGCCCTCCATTTCCACTGAAATCAAATAAAGCCCATTTGACGTATTGAAACCGGATAAATTGAGTTTAAGAGAGGAGATACCCCCTTGTAATCTCATCTGGTTTACCTGTCTGCCCAGGTGATCGTATACTCTGAGCGTGGCCGGTTTGTCGAAACCGTGCAAGCTCAAATTCACTTCGTCGTGGGCAGGATTCGGATAGACGGTAAATTGCGGTTGATCGCCAATTTCATTTTTGAAACTATTCAGGCTTAAAAGAGATAAGTTGGCCGGCTTTTGTCTTAATCCGGATTCACAACAAAATCCATAATCCGGAGCCGTCAGCGTAATATACGTGGTGCAAGCTACAACGGCCGTTCCTGAAATATCCGTATAATACCATTCCACCTGATTTGGAATATTACAGATATAGGTATTTCCCGAAATGGTTGCACTGTTGTTATAACTGTTGGTGATTGTAATACTGGGAACCCAATCTTCCTCCAGATCCATATTGATCAGGCTTAAAGGGTAATGAGTATCGGTCTCATCATAAAGGTTTGAACTGCCTGTGCCATCGTCGAATTTAAAATAAGCTTCTTTATCGCCGAAAGAATGATCTCCATTCATTTCGCAGCGGATTTCTGCCGCTTTCAATGCATAGTTCCATATTTTGATCTCATCTATCGCACCTTCAAAATTTTCCTCACAGGGCGCACACCATTGTTCGCCTATAATAAAATTGTTTGGCCAGTATATTTCTTCCTCAGGAATAATAAAAGCCTCCGGATGGTCAATGGGGCTGCCTTTGGTGGCAACCAATACACCATCAATAAAAAGATAGGTGTCGGTATCGGTGCGTACTACGGTATAATGATGCCACTGACTATCTCTTGGAAAAGCCACACCTGTATTTTCCCAATCATCGCCGATTCTGATTTCATAAGGAATATCTGCATCATCGGACGGAGAATGTCCGATATACAGTTTTCTTCCTGCGGATAATATATTTCTGTATCCATCCTGATTGGTTGTTTGTTTGGCCCATACCGATATGGTATAATCGCCGGAGATGGGCACCAGATCCGGATCTCCTATGACATAGTCATTAAACCCATCAAATTCAAGAGCAGTCCCGGAGGGTCCAAAACCAGTAATTACCGGGGCCGGAACATTAAATTCCGCCTCACACTGAGCCTTAGAATATACTGTAAGTAATAAAGTAAGGTTACTTCCACTCAGGATTCCTGCCGGGTCACCCAAGGTACTCGAGCGGAAGCTCCAGAAATAATTATTAAGACCGGTATTGGGCGCCGGTAAATTCATCAATAAGGTATACGATCCTGCGTTCAATGTAAGATATAGGCCGGAAAAATCAACCTGCCCCCCATTGTAATTGGTCAACCCGGTATCAGCCAATAAAGTCCCGCTGGTACCTACACCCGAATAAAGCCTCACTTGCATAGGCCCGTTTGCATAATCGGGGTATCTGCTCATGTTTACATCGATGGATTGGAGCATAAAAGGTGTGGTAACCTCAAAAGATTGCCACATGCCATCACTCTGCACATTCCCATTGCTGCTCCCATTGAGGGTAGTTATCGAAATGATATTATCCACTGTTATATCTTCAGGACATTCGACGACTACCAGAGCGCCCGGGTAGGAGTCGGCATCATCGTCATCACAATCTCCAAAGTTGGCCACATAGGTTTCCGGTTGACTGCAACTTTGGACAAAGTTTGCGGCATCGCCAAAACCATCCCCATCCTCATCTTTATACCAATACTGGCAATCGATATCTATTCTTCCCGGCAAATACCTGACCTTAAAATTGTCAGAAACAAAACTGCCTGGAATGATATATTGAATCGTGTCGGATTCAAATCCGGTAATCAGGTTGATGGAATTCAGGACTAATTGATTGGTATGAACAGTATCTGTTTTAGTAAGAATAACAAGGGCACTGTCTATTCCATTGCTGTTTTGTCCAAGGGAAGTGGCATTCACCAAAGGCACTCCATTGACCAGAGTTATGCCATTGACCAAGGTTTGACCGTTGACCAGTGCCATTCCATTGACTAAGGGTGTACCATTGACCAGGGCTTGACCGTTGACCAAAGCATGGCCATTGACCAAGGCAGTTCCATTGACTAAGGTTTGACCATTGACCAAAGGCACCCCGTTGACATCGACTAAACTGGCGCCATTGACTAAGGCCTGACCATTGACCAGGGCCACTCCGTTGACCAAAGCCTGACCGTTGACCAGGGGTATCCCATTGACCAAAGGCACCCCATTGACCAAGGCCTGTCCATTGACCAGGGCTAATCCATTGACCAAGGGTATCCCATTAACCAGGGGCGTTCCATTGACCAGCGTTACCCCATTGACCAGGGCAGTTCCGCTGATCAGCGCACTTTTATTGACCAGGGCGGTTCCATTCACCAATGTTTGGCCGTTGACCAAAGGAGTTCCGTTGACCAGTGTCTGGCCGTTGACCAAAGCCAGTCCATTGACCAGGGCTATTCCATTGGCCAAAGTACCCTGGTGAATATTTTGTATTAGGTTCAGAAAGGCGCTATTGTTTGGAATTTTGCTCTGATCATAACTGTAATTAAAGGTTATATTATCAAGCGGCTCTCCAAAAGCAATGTTTTGACTAACAGGTTGAACCAGCAAATCCATTTTTTTGATGGCCAGCGTTCCCTGGAGTAATACAAAATTATAAATTGCGCTCAGTTGTGGAGGGACATTGAGTAAACTTGCAGTCACCACATAATTACCCACAGCGCTGGTATCCCTGGCCAGGGTATTATATTGTATGTTTAATGTATTAAGTCCGGCCTGTGCTAACGATACTCCATTGGGTAGACCGGAAATAGTAGACTTAAATACCGGTAAGGATTCTCCATATTTTTTTATGGTATCATTTACCTTGATCGTAATGGTGGTAACCACAATATCGAAGAAAGTAATCGTATCCGAATACCCGCCATCGGTTAAGCTGGCAGTAAGCGGTGGGTTATATACGGTGAGTTGTGGATTGCCCAAAAAGCTTGGAATAGTTACTATTACTTCCTTTTCGCTACTGAAGGTTGGGGTCAACAGGGAATTACCCAATTTAACCTTGCTCTGCGGAGTAAAAAAATTGCCGCTTATATTCAAGCTGAACGGTTGAGGTCCGGGGCTAGTCCCGTTTGGAACGGTAATTCTGTCGAGCTGTGGCACTGGCCTTGCAAAAGACAAAAGGGATTTATTTAATTGCAAAAGCCCATACCCCGTAGAAAAGTCAAAACCAGGAGTACCCATATCCAGCGCATGGCCCGTCATTAAACTTTTAACCTGAGCCGGAGTTGAATTTTGATTTAGGTATTTGTTCCTGCCTTCGATGAGCAGAGCAGCTGCACCGGCTACATGGGGCGCAGAAGCGGAAGTGCCGAAAAAATTAAAATATTGGTCATTATCAATATTTACACCGCCCAGGTCTACGGTGGTATTTACTCCATTCGGCGCACAGATATCCGGTTTATTGCGTACCAGTCCTTCTGTTTTGGTACCGCCAAGGGATGAAAAAGAAGCGATCGTAGGAGGACTTACCCCGAATGCGGGTGTATTCGTATACAACACAGCCCCTACACTGATTGCACTGGTTGCATTGGATTGTCCGACGATGGTTGATCCACCTTGAACAAATTCGTTAAATACAAATTCCTTGCCTCTGAAAATTATAAATTTAAAATCGACCAGTTGTGAACCGGTTGCATTCACAATCATAATATTACTAATGGCTGAAAGGTCTTTGACGGTAAAGGGCAGCACTTCTATGGGGTCTTCACCTATATTATTGCGGTTAAAACCGAAAAGTGTCGTTCCGTTATCATTGGTAAGGTATATATCCAGATCTACAGCGGCCCCTGTGTTGCCACCGAGGGTGTATACATTGTCATTCCACTGCAGCACGACCATATAATCTCCGGGAGCAAGATGGATGTTTTGATAGATATCGCCATTTCCGAAATTATGGGCCTTCCCCGTTAAATTATTGGGAGCAGTAGCGGGATTAAAGGTCCCGGAATATGCATTGTTGCGGTGATTGCCTGCTGCGGTGACATAGGTTACTCCAGCCGTGCTGACTTCCGCTACGGCTTTGGATACCATTCCATCTTTAAAAAAGGGTTCAGTAACAAAAGTGACGTCATCCACGATTACCTTACAACCTGCCTGATATAAATCTTTTATGCCCTGGGCAAAATGGCCGGCTGTATAAAAAGCAGTCTTGAATGCGAGACTGGCACCTGGGGCAACATCATGGACTATCTGCAACATTGCCCTTCCTTCATCTGTGCGGCCACGGGGATAATCCTCCAGTACCTGGACCACCGGCAGGTCTCCCTGAGATATATCCAATGCCGCTCCACCTTTGTTGTTGTAACTATCGGAAAGTACTCCGATTTTTATACCACTTCCTGTCAGCCCATAACCATTTCTGACAAAATCCGAACGTTGACTGATGTCCCCTAAGGTTGTAGTGGCCCCTTTTTCTACCAGGGGTGAATAAACCGGTCTGACAAAATTTATTTGTGAACTCAACGTATTAAGTTGTGATAATTTATTGATAGGAAAATAACCTGAAATGGTCAATTGATTCAGACCATTGTTAATGATCCCGGTAAGGCCCAGACTTTGTAATTGAGATAAAATTGAATTGTATTGGGCCGGATACAGAATCACGATATCCACCAACACGGAAAAATTGAGAGGATTGGCTGGATTCGGGATCGTCTGATAGATAAAATTGGAGGACATGTTTGATCCGTTCACCGGGGTATTAATCAGTGAGGTCAGTTCGGCTCCTATGATATTGGGTGATTTTCCCGCAACCGGTGGGGTGTAATACGGCTGAATATTTAAGCTTGTAATTTTACAGGCTTTTGCTTTTGAATCTGCCTTTGCACTCAGTTTTTTATTTGACAAAACAATCCACTCAATAGTCTGGGTGACCGTAAAATCAACTGAAAAGGCATACTCCTTTTTACCGGGATAAAAGGTATCCACACCGGGCACATTGGCACTATTAGTAATCGTTACAAAATTGTTTTCTGCAGGGAGCACCGTTTTAGAAGTGTTTTTATTGTCATATCCAAAGAACGCCCGGTAATTGGTGTTACTTAATTTTTCCACACAAGCCAGCACAGGGATTATTTCTTTTATACAGGCCTTGGATTTGGAGTCAGCGTTTATAGTCTTTTCTTTAAAAGCCGTGACACTCCAGGTGATTTTATCTGTCTTATTGAACTGGTAATTAAATGCAAAGGATTGTTTACCCGGAAGAAAAGTATTGAACACTCCGTGGATGGTGTTAGTTCCGATGATGATTTTACTGAATTCTGCTGCCACGGTGATTGCGCCCGGGTTTTTATTATCGTAACTGAAATGGGCCCGTAATTTATTATTGCCGATATCCTCCACGCATTCGAGTGAAAGAATGATTTCTTTTAAACAGGATTTGGAGTTGGAGTTGGCCGTTACCGTTCTGACTTTGTCCGAGGTCACAGACCAAACCACGGACTCGGTAACCGCAAAATCTACCGAAAAAGCAAAGGTTTTTTTTCCCTGTTGAAAATCAAGAAAAACACTATTAATCACGGTGCCATTACTATTGGTAATCTTACTGACCAGTGTTCTGGATAAGGAGGTGTTTTTATTGGTATTGTCGTAACTAAAATGCGCACGCAATCTTCCATTCCCTATATTTTCGACACATTCTACGGTAGGGGTAATTGGGGACAAACTGCCCTGGCCATAAGATAAAACCGGCAGGAAGAGGATCAAAAAGATTTTATAGAATTGAGCAAGCGAATGCTGATATTTAATAAATAAACGGCTTCCATTAAAAACAGGACCTTTGGCAATAAACATTATAATCTTATTTTGGGCTATGTAAGTGGGGGGTTTGTAAAAATAGTCCAATAAACAGGTATCCCAAAGGGTTTACTAAAAAAGTTTTTTGCCATTGTGCTATTTTTATAGGCCTGCCTGTTTAGTTTCCACTGCCCACGATCCAGTATTTACTGATCACTATTCCTTACCTTTATTCCATGATCCGTCTGGGTGAATTCAACAAATTAAAGATATTAAGGGAAGTTGATTTTGGGGTGTATCTGGATGATGGAAAGGAGGGTATATTACTGCCAAAACGGTACGTACCCCTGGGGGCCGGTACCGGGGAAGAAGTCGATGTTTTTATATACCATGACAAAGAAGAGCGTTTAATTGCAACCACACAAAAACCATTTGGTATTGTCGGTGATATAGTATTTTTAAAAGCAGTATCGACCACACCGCACGGAGCTTTTCTGGACAATGGGCTGATGAAAGATCTTTTTGTACCCAACGCCAAACAAATTCAAACAATGATTGCCGGCCATCATTATCTGGTAAAAGTTTATATCGACGAACACTCCGGCCGTTTAGCAGCTACTGAACGACTCGATCCTTTTTTAAGTAATGAAAACTTAACAGTCATTACGCTGGAGGAAGTTTCCCTCATTGTTTATAGACAAAGTAAAATCGGCTTTGTAATGATCATCAACAATAAACACGCCGGTATCCTGCACCACAATGAACTTTACCGGGAAATCCGGGTTGGCGACCGGTTGAAAGGGTATATAAAACATATTTATCCCGATCATAAAATCGATGTTGTTCTGGGCATACCTGGTTTTAAGAGAGTCGAAGCAGAAGGCGAAAAAATTGTCCGCCTCTTAACTGAACACCATGGGTATCTCCCCTATCATGATAAAAGTGAGCCCGAAGAAATCTATTCCTTTTTCGGTATGAGCAAAAAAACATTTAAAATGACCCTGGGTGGTTTATACAAACAGAAGAAAATAACGCTTGAACCCGCCGGTATCCGCTTATTGGATACACCGAAATAATCATGAATACGGACGGGTTAATTACTGTGGTTGATCAGATCTTCACCATCTTGTGTATTTGACGGTTGCCGTTCCATTGAATATGAACTATGTAACTTCCGGATTCCAGCCTGGTGAGATCCATTTTGTTCTGTATTAATTTTTCTGAATGGATCAACCTTCCCTGGAGGTCATAAATGTCTACTGTGACTTCGGATTCAGGTAAATGCTCAAATAGAAATTGCAGTAATTCCCGGGTAGGGTTGGGAAACAACCGGACGGCCGAACTTATAGATGGAAATTGGGGCAATAGTTTGGGTTCCGTTCCGGACAGCGACCCCGAAGGTAAACATCCCATCACCTTTACTTCCGCCAGATGGAGGTAATTATTGGTTGAACCGGTATTATCGGCCCATACCCGGACATATCTGCCATTTATTGTAAGATTTGGAATATTAATCACCTGTCCATTGCCTAAACCGATGGCGTTTATATATTCGTAGACATATCCATTGCTGGAATATCCGCTTTCCGGCGAAGAAGAAACAAAGACCCTGAATTTTTTAACACGCCCTGCGCAAGCCGGACATCCGGTGCGATTGGTGATTTCAATGCTTGTCACATGATAAGTCCCTCCCAAATCAACCTGCCACCAGGGTTGTGACTCAGGGCCGGTATGATTAAAACTGGATGTTATGGTTGATCCATCTACACCCATCGATGCGGGATATTGATTGGCTGCATTATAATTGCTGGATTGACTGGCCGGTTTTCCCTGGCTGATGTTGGAAGATGTAATACACCCCTGAGGGCAGGGGCTGCAAATACCCCCGCAATCGACGCCGATTTCAGAGCCGTTTTTATACCCGTCATTACAGGCGCTGGTTGTAGATATGTTTAACGTATTGGAAGTTCCTGAGCCACCGCAATTATCTATTGCTTTTGCAGTAAGGTTATATGAACTGGCTATAGCCGGGGAAATGGTGTGGTTGAAAGGAGCTGCATTGTCTGTAGCCAATAATGAAGCTCCGTCATAAAATTCTACTCCGGTGACCTGGCCTCCCAAAGCATTGGCTGATGCATTGACGGTAAAACTACTTCCCTGGACATAACTGGAAGCTCCGGTAGAAATAGTGACCGTTGGATTTTGGCTGCTGAGGCAGCAACCCATTACTTTAACTTCTGCAAAATGAAGGTAATTGGCCGCATTGCCATGATCTACCCAGATCCTTACTAATTGCCCTGTGGCATTGAGGTTTGGGATATTAATAACTTCACCGTTGCCCAATCCGGTGGGATTATTATATTCATATACGTATCCGCTGCTGGAAAAACCCGCTACCGGTGTTGAGCCTACAAAAACCCTGAATTTTTTAATACGACCCACACAGCCGGTACAACCTGTCCGATGAGTAATCTCAATACTGGTCACCTTGTAATTACTCCCTAAATCCACCTGCCACCAGGGCTGTAACTGAGAGTTGGTGTGATTAAAGCTACCTGTAGCAATACTTCCATCTATCGCTTTTGACGCAGGATACGTATTTGCCAGATCAAAATTACCCGACTGAGTGGACGTTTTGCCCAGACTTAAATTGGTTGGGAGGGCACAGGTCTGGCATGCTGTGCAGGAACCTCCACAATCTAAACCGGTTTCAGAGCCGTTCTGATAACCATCATTACAGGTACTGGTCATCGTAATGATTAAAGCATCGGAAACGGCAGAGCCACCACAATTATCTATTGCTTTGGCCGTCAGATTATATGAAGAAGCCGAAGCCGGGTTGATCGTAAAGCTATATGGCGCCGAATTATCGGCACCTAATAATGTAGCACCATTATAAAACTCCACCTGGATGATTCCTCCGTCATCGCTTGCAGTGGCATCTATGACAATACTGCCTCCCTGGGGTACAGAACCGGAAGCCGAGGATAAGGATACTGTCGGATTCTGCCTGTTGAGGCAGCACCCCATTACCTTTACTTCTGCCAGATGGACATAGCCGTTGCCATAACCCGTATTATCCGCCCATATCCTAACATAACGTCCCTCCAGATCAATATTGGGAATGTTGATCACTTGTCCATTGGTCATGCCTGCGGTATTAATATATTCATACACTGCCCCGGCTGAAGCGTAGGAAGCCACCGGACTATTGGAAACAAATACTTTTAATTTTTTAACTCGGTCACCGCAACAATCCGTTCGGATAGTCACTTCAATAGACGAAACCTGATGGGCTGCCACCAGGTCTACCTGCCACCAGGGTTGGATTTCCGCACCGGTATGGCAAAAATTGGTCAGATTACCATCTATCGCTTTAGAAGCCGGATAGGCCGCACTGTAATCACTGGACTGAGTTGCTGTTTTTCCCAGGCTTAGGTTGGTGACCATAGGGCAAGGTGGTAAACAAGGACCACAGGATCCTCCGCAATCCACCCCGGTTTCATTGCCGCTTTGTATACCATCATTACAACTATAGGAAATGGCAATGTTTAATACTGTAGAATTGGTGATTATACCACAATCGTCAAACACCCGGGCCGTGATAGTATACGCCACCTGATTGGCGGAAGGAACCGTATAACTGAATGGATTTAAATTATCCGTTCCCAATAATATATTCCCATCATAAAATTCCACTTTCGACGGGGTGCCGTCCGGATCCGAAACCGCTGCGTTGACCGTAAAACTACTTCCCCAGGTATAAGTGCTGGAGTTGGAAGTAATGTTGATGGTTGGTGGCTGGCTCGATGCACAAGGTGTGGTTTTAAAAATCCATAAACCTGATTGGATGTCGCTCGCCAGTATATTACCCGAAGGAAGGAAGGGATAAGTGCCCCAGCAACCTCTGAATACCGGTGAATACGAGGTATATGCCCGGTCGGTATCAAAATACGCTACCCGCCGGACATTGTTAATATCGCTGATATTATATACCTGGACCCCGTCCGTATAATAAGATACATAAGCCATATTGCCAATGATATATGGATTGTGACCAATACTGCCTGTTTCCCCGGGGGGGAGGTTTGGGTATTGGTCGCGCAAGGTTACTGACTTAAATGTTTTGACATTTTCACTCCCAATAGCACCATTGTTTATCGGCAGGAGCCATAAAGGGTGTCCGGCGGTTTCAATTGCATTGATCATTAGCGTTTGGTCTGCATTCATCCAACTGCTGTGATTATATCCTCCGGTCTGAAAGGTAGAGAGTTCTGCACTACAGGAATTGCCAGCACAATTATACTGAGACAGATAACCTGAATAGATATGAGAGGCATACATAACATTATTGATTACATACATATCGTGCACATAACCTCTGGGCAGCGACTGGTTGATGACCAGAGTAGGGTTGTCCGGCTGCGTGGAAAGATCCAGTACGATGATACCATCGTTGCGGGTATTGGTGCCTGCACAATATAAGCGACCATTGGCCTCATCTATAAAGGGCATATGGCATTTGGTAAAAAAAGCGGTGGTCTGCCTGACTTGAATAACAGTATCTTTAGTCACGATGTCCTGGAGGTCGAATATCCTCAAACCCCCGGCATCCGCTCCATCGGTGACTGCATAAGCATAATGGCTGTATGTTTTAAATTCCCTCCAGGGAGTGGAAGTATAAGGACCAAACTTATCAACCAACCGGATATTGGCTGGATTGGTCACTTCGAAGAAATAGATATACCGGGCAGATCCCAGGATGGCATATTCTTTGCCCCCTGCGGAATAACCCCATACATCGGAGTAAACTTCCCCAGCTCCATTCCATTGTCCAAGTTGTGTGGTATTAAATTCATAGACCTGGGCTTGCAGCCACGAACTAAAAAACAAGAAAACAACTACCTTCCACTTCATAGCTTTATCTTAACGCAGTTTAAAGGTCAAAATTACAAGACCTTTGACTAATTCAGACAAATTTTATTTTGAAACAATTCCGGTTTAGTATGTTTTTTCAAAGCCCTAAAACACATAGTAGCAAATTAATACTGGATTAACTCCAAAATTAGATTATTTATAGTGACTGACGATTTCTGTTAAAAACGAATCCGGATTTTGAGTTCGTTCCTTTTGGTCTGAATTAACCCTGACATTGATCTGAAACCGGGTGATTGTCGTCATTAAATAAGTATCCAATTTTTATTTACTTGACCTTGATTTTCAATGAACGATTCAGGTTTTTTTGGACTTGAAAAATAAAAAACTGGTTGTCAAAAACAAATGAGCAATAAAACGTTTTTAAAATCCGGGGTTTGGGTGTTCCTATTTTGTTTTTCCTCCATCAGTTCCTGTATTGATCAGAAAAAAAAAGATTACAATTTATCTGAATCCGTTTTCTCTAAACCCGATACCCTCCAGGACAAAACTACATTTCAAAACGATACGGCTTTGTACCATGCCCGTATGCATCAATTGGCAAATGGGGATTCATCCGGCCGCTGGCCTCCTGATGCGGCCTACCCTATGGAAGGATCCCTGCTTCCATTTAACCGGATTGTAGCTTTTTACGGAAATTTTTATTCTAAAAAAATGGGGATTCTTGGGGAACTTCCTGTTGAACAAATGCTTCATCAATTAAATGAAGAAATACTAAAATGGACCATGGCAGATACGCTAAGCCCGGTTATTCCGGCCATACATTATATAGCGGTTACAGCGCAACGTAATCCCGGCCAGGGTGGTAAATTCCGGTTACGAATGCCTTTTGCCCAAATAGAGAAAGCAATTGCATTAGCCAAAGCGGTAAATGGAATTGTTATTTTGGATATACAAGTCGGTTTAAGCACCCTGCAACAGGAGTTACCGGTTCTGGATCCTTATTTAATCCTTCCACAGGTGCATTTGGGTATTGACCCGGAGTATTCCATGAAAGACGGTTCACTTCCCGGTACCTCCATTGGTTCTTTCGATGCTTCGGACATCAACTATGCCTCGGCTTATCTCGCCCAATTAATAGCTAAAAATAATTTACCTCCTAAACTACTGGTGGTCCATCGCTTTACCACCGGCATGGTGACCGGGTATGATAAAATTGTAACCCGCCCGGAGGTCCAACTGATAATAAATATGGACGGATTTGGTTTTCCGGGATTAAAGAAAAGCACCTATAGCAATTCCATATTTAAAGAACCGGTACAATTTGCAGGTTTTAAGTTGTTTTACAAAAACGATACCCTAAATGGCAACCGGCTGATGAAGCCGGAAGAAATATTAATGCTAAGACCGCAACCGGTCTATATACAGTACCAATAGACGAAATCCACACCGATCCATTTTAGTATTAAACCCGGGAGGAGCATGTAATTGACTAAAGGCAAAAGGTCAAGCCAAGCCCCCGGCAGCGGATGAATACAATTCGCCTGGAGTGTATTTTCGGTAAATATACTGACCGCCTTTTAAACTATATTCATAGTAAATTATGCCAAAAAAAATCCACCCGGATCACCTGATAAAGATGTTCTATCGTCTCTATTGGAACAATTCCAGATATTGAATGGAAGCCCCAGGGAACTGGAAATTTTAAAAGCCGCCCTGGATAAAACCCATATCATATCAATTACCGATGCACAAGGCAATATTCAATATGTAAATGAAAAGTTTTGCTTGCTGACAAAATATTCAAGGGAAGAATTGATTGGGAGTGATCACAGGATTATCAACTCAGGCCATCATTCCAAAGAATTTATAGCAGACCTTTGGAAAACCATTTCATCCGGTTCGATCTGGACCCAACAAATAAAAAACAAAGACAAAGACAATTCTTTTTTCTGGTTGGACACCTCTATTATTCCTTTTACGGACGAAAACGGTAACCTCTTGAGTCATTTTTCCATCAGTCAGAACATAACCAAACAAAAACAGGAAGAAAAAAGGACCACCCAGTTTTTTGAGCTTTCACAAGATTATCTCTGCATCATCGATCACACAGGGCGATTTGAAAAAGTCAGCCCTGTTTTTCTTAAAGTGCTGGGCTTGCCATTAGAGGAACTGCAATTGACCCCCTAGTGAATTCCCGGGTCGACGCAGGCAGTTTATGCTCAGTTTCACTTATAGGCTCAATCAAAAAAAGGACAACACAAATTCAGAGGATTCATTTGATGAGGAATTCTGATCACTTTGATTTTTTTGAACAGTCATTACCTGTTTCCAACTTCTTTCTCATGCAGCCTTAAGAACAAAAGGACAATATAATTTTTAGTTCGATAGTAATCAGAGCAATTAATTAATAAACCACCACTTGATATATATAAAGGTCGTAACGATTTCTCGTAGCGCCGACTTCAGTCGCTGATGCAGATAGAGTCGTGACAATTTCTCGTAGCGGCGACTTCAGTCGCTGACATAAAATAAAGTTTTCCTTTGCCTTTAAATCCAGCGACTGAAGTTCGCCGCTATGAGCTATACTTCACATAAGAATATGGCCAGTCTTCCCAACTGTTTACCAACCCGGCCTTGACCGGATTTTCGCGGATATAATCTCCGATGTTACTTAATTCCTTTTCATCTCTGACCAACCGATCATAACTCGCCTTTTGCCAAAAAGTGCCTGACTGATTTAATAATAAATTTATTTCCCGCGATGATCTGCCTTTAATATTCTTCAGAATCAGACCAAGCGGTTTTGGTTTTTCCATATTGCCCAGATAAATTACTAAATGAATATGATTTGGCATAATGCAATAGTATAATAAATCGTAAAGCAGTTGATCGTATTCCCGGAGAATAATTGTTAATATACTGGCAATAGAGGGCTGAGCCAGATTGATCCCCTTACAATTCAGGTCATGTTTTTTATCGTATTATGCAAAATTTTCAATAAAAGGCCTATTTTCATTATTTATCCCCTGATGCAATGGGATAGAGTCATAGGTACAAAATGTGACGAAATAGCAACCACCTTCAGGGGTCAACTGGGGTAGGCGGTTATAGTAAAATCGTTTCAGAACAGGTAAAAATAATAGTTCCGCACGTAACGACTCCCGCCTTGTAAGATCAGTCGAGAGTGTATAAAGTCATAGCGATTTCTCGTAGCGGCGACTTCAGTCGCTGATCAATATAAAGGTCGTAACAGCTCTTCCTCGCTGGATCAGTCCAGAATATCAATTGAGGATTTCCTTGCTTTTAAGACAGCGACTGAAGTCGCCGCTACGAACCTCGTGGTCTTGCCTCAGGGTACTGCGAATGAATTGGTTTGATGACTGAATCGTCAATAACACCAATGGGCATTGATGAACAAAAACCAAAATTTACCTGGTAAATGAGTGCGCCCGGCCGGGGTTATAGGCAGGTTTTTTATCAGATTGTAGTTACTGATACAAAGGGAGTCATCTCCTGGGATTCAAAAAAGATAAACTCCGGTGTATCCTTGAATATACCCTATTCCGGCACAGCTCTAAAATCAACCACCCGGTATAACTGGAAGGTTACGGTCTGGGACCAGAATGGAAAAGCGGCATCGGCTACTTCCTGGTTTGAAACTGGCTTAATGAATCCTGACCCGGGCCTTGGTGCCTGGGATGGAACCACCTGGATAGGCGGAGGCAATGAAGACCTGGTTTTTTATTCACAATACCTATCGATCTATAAATTGAATTATACTCAAACTATTCAAAAGGGTAGTTCGTCAGCCAGTTTTGTCATAGCCGCCAATGACAGCCGCTAATGGATAAATACAAAAACATCTATCAGTTAGAAAATAAAAAGGATGAAAGTCATGTGAGGCTTGAACCGGATATATCAGCAGTAGGGGCTACCGCGGAAGGGAGGGCAAGATTTAATGTCTATCGAGCGGGGTATTCCACCAATGATACCGCCACAACACCTTTCGCCAGTTTTGAGATCATGGATTCTCTCATCAATCCTTTAAACAAACATCAACCGCACCATATTGAAATACGGAGTACGTTCGGAAAAATCGCCATTTCGATTGATGGGCATACTGCCTTTGAAGGCAAAGCCAAACCACTCACCACCGGGCCTTTTGGGCAGGCTGTCGGTGGCATCATAGTAAATCTTAATCCACATGGTGATGGCGGAGACTATGTCACCTTTGGTATGCTGGCGGATATCGGGTTTGCTGTCCCTCCAGGACAACAATCGGGTTTCTCCAATCTCCGTGTATCTTTTCTGCGCAGCCCTTCCAATACGGTTTTCAAAGAAGACCTGACTAAACCTGTTTATGATGGCATTTTCAAAAGTAGCACGGGGCTTACCGTAAAACAAGACCAATATTTTATCGATGGTGGTTCTCAAGGTGTTTTTATAACCAAAGATCCCAGTCATAATTCCACCCCCATGTTGAGAACCCGATTTATAACGGACAATAAAAAAATTGACCATGCCCGTCTTTATGCAACTGCACGGGATATCTATGAACTTTATTTAAATGGGAAACGGGTTGGAGCAGATTATTTTAATCCCGGCCTCACACAATACAATAAAACCCATATGTATCAGACTTATGATGTCACCCATCTGATTGCCCCAGGAAACAATGCCCTGGGTGCCATGCTAGGTGAAGGCTGGTGGAGTGGCTTGCTGAGTTTTGGTTCTATCTGGAATCATTTTGGAGACCGTCAATCTTTGTTTGGCCAAGTTGGTCATCACTTATACCGATGGTACCAAAGAAGTGATTACCACCAAAGCTCAATCCTGGAAATATTATAACAAAGGTCCTATCATTTACAGTAGTCTGGACCTGGGAGAGATCTATAATGCTTCCCGTGAAGCGGCTATTGACGGATGGAGCACACAAACTATGATGATACATCGTGGAAAAAAGCCTCTTCGGTTGGCCTGGAAGGCACTGTTTTTATTTCACCTGCCTTAAATTATAACAACCTCCAATTGATCGGACAGATCGGTAATACGCCTGGTGTATACAAGGTACTGACTGCTCAAAGTGTAAACGAAGTACGCCCGGGAGTATTTGTTTATGACATGGGGCAAAATATGGTCGGCGTTCCTAAGATCAGTTTTACAAATGGAATTGCCGGAAGAAAAGTTACGCTCCGGGTTGGCGAGACACTTTATCCAGATCTTCCCGAATCCGGCAAAAACGTCGGAATGGTGATGCTTGAAAACTATCGCGCAGCGTTGTGCCAGGATAGTTATACCATGAAAACCGGAGCCCTGGTCTATCAACCTCATTTTACTTCACGGGGTTACCAGTATTTGGAAATCTCTGGTATAGATGCTGCTCTTCCATTGAATGCGGTCCAGGGTATTGTAATCAGTTCGGTATTGGCATTGACAGCAGATTTCGAAACATCCAATCCAAAAGTCAATAAGCTGTGGTCCAATCTGGTCTGGTCCAATATAGATAATTTTCTTTCTATACCTACCGATTGTCCGCAGCGCAATGAACGGATGGGTTGGTCTGGTGATATCAATGTGTTTTCACATACCGCTATGTATATATCCAATGCCAATCCGTTTTTAAAACGACACCTGCTGGCTATGCACGATGTACAAACTCCGGCGGGAAAATTTACCGATATAGCCCCCGTAGGTGGGGATTTTGGGGGGGTGCTTTGGGGTAGTGCAGGTATAGTTGTTCCCTGGCAGCTATATTTACAATACCATGGTGTGGCCTCGCTCGAAGAACATTACGATGCAATGGATAAGTATATAGATTATTTAACGACCACGATAAATAAAGAAACAGGATATAGTTCGGATGGGCTACTAGGCGATTGGCCAGGACCTCAAAACAATAAATTGGGCAGTGCTTTCCTTGTTACCGCTTACCATATTTATGATTTGACCATTATGATGGAAGTAGCTAAAATTTTAGGTAAGACGTCGGATGCCGACAGGTTCTCAAAATTGCATGATGAGCGTAAATCATTTTTTAATTCACGTTTTGTAAATGTCGATCGCAAAACCATGGGACTTGCCGGGGGCATCATTTTTAAAGGACCAACCCTGCCGGTCGAATTAAAACCTGCTGATACACAAACTTCCTATGCCGTAGGTCTGGCGCTGAATGCTTTTAATGAAGAAAACAAACCCTATATGATCGCCAATCTGGCAGAGACGGTCAGGCGTAAAAACGTAGATGATGCAGGAGTACAACGTGGAGAATATTCCCTGATGACTGGGTTCATCAGTACGGCCTGGATCAACAAGGTATTGTCTGATTGTGGATACCACGACATTTCCTATGAACTATTGCAAAACAATCAGTATCCTTCCTGGTTATACGCCATAGACCAGGGAGCAACGACCGTCTGGGAGCGCCTGAATGGCTATACCGTGGAAAATAGGTTTGGAGGCAACAACAGTATGAACTCGTTTAATCATTATTCGTTTGGTGCAATGGGACAATGGATGATTGCGTATTCCCTGGGTATCCAAACGAGATGAAAGATCGCCCGGTTTTAAACTTTTTACTTTACAACCCCTGCATGATCCGACCGGGCAAATGACTTATGCCAAAGGGTACTATGACTCCATGTAAGGAAAAATATCCAGTGAATGGAAAATGGACAAAGGAGTCTATATGTATAAAGTTACAGTGCCTCCAAACACGACTGCCACTCTTTACCTTCCTGCCCTTTCAGCAAGTTTGGTAAAGGAAGGAGGGAAAATGATATCCGGCAAAAATCATAATATCCATTTTCTAAAATATGAAAAGGGTGAGGCGTTGTATGAATTGACATCGGGTAGTTATGAATTTTCATCCACTTGGACGTAAATTACCTGCATGCCTTATTGTTAGTTGATGCTCAAATTCATACTTGCGTCTATACAATATTTCTATTCAAAGGTGAAGGTGTAAATTTTTTCTTCTTATGTTATATTGTGGTTGGTATTAATGAGTTAATACATTTTTAGGTCAGATTATACTAAAATAAACTTTCGTATATTTATGAGTTGTACGAAACCCTAAAACGAAATTCCGTTCCCTTTCAAGTGAAAGGACTTTCAATGCGAAATCACTCAACAATTGCTTTATTAAAGTCATCAAATCTGAAATCTGAAAAATAAGAGATCACGACAGCCAAGAAGTAACCAATCAAGAAAAATATTAACTTTAAGGCATTAAATTTAGTACATGCCGATTTATATGGATGCTCATATACTGCCCAGTGTAACTGCAAAAGATGTAGCTGAAGCACATCGAAGCGATCTTATACATCAGGCGGAGTTTGGTTGCAAGTGCTTGACTTACTGGTTTGATCATAGTAAAAATTCCGTATTCTGCTTGATTGAAGCACCGGAAATGAATTTTGTGAAGAAATTGCATAGCAAATCGCATGGGCTTATTCCTAATAAAATTATTGAGGTAAGCAGTTCTGTGGTGGAATCATTTTTAGGAAGAATACAGGATCCGGAAGACGCTGACATCTCCAATGACGGGTTGAGGGTTTTCGCTGATCCTTCCTTTCGTATCTTATTAATTACGCAAATCAATGATCCAATCCTATTGCAGCATCAATTAGGAATCGAAAAAGCTAACGAACTAATTAGCCATCATAATGCAATAGTAAGGAAATATATTACAGTTTATGAGGGTAGCGAAGCACAACATGGTGGGAATGGATTAATTGCATCGTTTACTTCAGCCAAGAAAGCACTTACCTGTGCTTTAACTATGCAAAAAGAAGTGCAGGCACTGAATACAGATGTACTGGGTTTTAGAATGAGCATTAATGGAGGAGATCCTGTTGGAAGCAATAGCAATCTGTTTGGAGACACCATTCAATTTGCCAAATATCTCTGTGCAATTACCGATTATTACCGTGTTGCAGTATCTTCAACTGTAAAAGAATTAACGCCCTATGAACTCTATCAAAATAACCACGACCATCTTTTGAACTTATCTCCACAAGAAGAACACTTTCTTATATTGCTGTTTTCAATGTTTGAGAAATACTGGAATGAGCCGGAATCCGGCATAAAAGATTACTGCAAGTTTGTAGCAATGAGCCAATCTCAATTTTATAGAAAAGTCACTACATTAACCGGCTTATCTTTTAATACACTCTTACAGGAATACCGTCTTGACAAAGCCAAAGAACAGATGAAAAAAAAGCGCTTTTCCATTTCACAAATAACATTTGTTTCGGGTTTCAGTAGCCCTTCTTATTTTACCAAGTGCTTTAAAAAGAAATTCGGGCTACTGCCAAAAGCTTATTTAGATTTGCTACATTAATGAATTTCGCACTCACACTGGTGAATTCAGTTTACCATTTTTTGAACGATTTGTTTTAATTTATTACCATTCAATGAATGATTCGTTACAGGTAATCCACCTCCGGTGCAGGTATCTTTGTGTATTATTAATCAAATAAATATTTATTTATGAAAACAATAATCAAATTGAGTGCTGTGGCATTTACATTTTTATTTATCACTTCTGCCGTTGAAGCTCAAACCACAAATACAAAACAAAAAGATACAACAATGAAAACCTACGTAATCGAAAGAGAAATGCCGGGAGTGGGGACCCTATCAGCGACAGAGTTAAAAACAGCATCGCAGACTTCTTGCACGGTTCTCACCCAAATGGGACCAAAAATCAAATGGCTCCATAGTTATGTCACCGGCAACAAGATCTATTGTGTTTATAAGGCAGAGAGTGAAGAACAAATCCGTGAACATGCTAAGAACGCAGGATTTCCTGCCAACAAGATCAGTGAAGTAGCAACTATCATTAGTCCAGAAACAGCAAAGCAATAAAATTTGCTTATCAAATAAAAGCCACGTATGTGTTGGGGTTTTTGTGTATAAAGGATTTTACTTTGTACCACTCTTCATCCTAATGTTTATATAGAAAACAACACACCTTTTAGCATACATACAAAGCAAATTTGCCCCTCAACCTAATTGCCTTTATCAACAGATATGTAAAAGTTATTTTTGTTCAGGTGGACATGCCTCATTAGGTTTGACAAAACCTGTCAGAAAAGAAGGGTATTCGTACAACAAAAGTATTGCCAAAAGCGGGGCGGACGGAAGGTCAATCGGCTGTAAATCGCTACTGTACTGCATCCGGGCTTGACGGAATTTTGCTCGTCATTTGTTGTTAACTTGTACTATTATTTCTTTATTGGGCTGTAGTTCCGGGCTGGACAAGCAATGAATATCCCGCCTTCGGCAATACTCGAACGTTATGCGTAATGGCAAGAGACAGGACAACAATATGAAACAGACAACATTTATAGTACTTCTGACATTTATTTCAAGTGTGACTTTTGGACAATTAGAATTTAACAAAAGGAAATCTGTTTATTTTGAAATTGCTGGAAGTGGTGGATTAGGTTCCATTAACTATGAAAAATTATTTTGGAAAAAGAA